>Ga0208855_1000002_pt1 | contig 247964 bp, 241 predicted proteins | sample LakMenEpi17May12_FD_150708 | JGI IMG/M metagenome (GOLD analysis project Ga0208855, IMG submission 150708) | Freshwater microbial communities from Lake Mendota, WI - 17MAY2012 deep hole epilimnion (SPAdes) | ecosystem: Environmental > Aquatic > Freshwater > Lentic | place: Lake Mendota...
CCCCCCGCGCTGCGGCCCCATCCCTTGCCCCTGGCAAGACGTCAGCCCTGCTGACCCTCACCGCCGGGCTCTCAGCCGCCCTGCTGGTGCCCCTGCTTTCCCCGGCAGCCGCTGAGGCTGCGGCAATCACCGCCTCTGAGACCTACAACCCCGTGCTTCAAGTCGATGCTGGCACCGCTAGTACACCCCTCACGATCTCCGGGTTGATTGATTCGATCGCCAAGGTCACCACCACCATCAACCTCACCAAGTGTGATGACCCGATCAGCCCAACCGGCGTGTGCGAAGGAGGCGGTTTTAGCTTTAACAACGAGATCGGTCTGGCCCTGCAAAGCCCCCTCGGCACTGTGGTTGACCTGATCGTGCCCAACACCACCCTTGAAGGTCAAACACCCGGTAACACCGTGACCTGGACCTTTGACGACTCCGCTCTGGGTGGGATCAGTGGCGACCTGCTCGTTTCCGGCACCTACCTGCCCACCTCCCCCTTGAGCGCCTTCAACGGCCAGGTTGGCAATGGCACCTGGACCCTGTTCTTTACCGACACTGCTGGTGCTGACCCGATGAGCATCAACAGCTGGAGCCTCACGGTGACCCCCGTTCCCGGCCCCCTGCCGCTTTTGGGTGTGGGAGCCGCCTTCGGCTACAGCCGCCGCCTGCGCCGCCGCATCTCCACCAGCCAGCCCGGCACACCTCCACAGGCCTGAAATCGGTTCAGTTCTGTTCCCCAGCCCCGCCGAGGCGGGGCTTTTTCATGGCCCCGCTGCGTTCTTTGCCCCTCTTCCTTCATGCCATCCCAGCCCCCACTGCCTGCTGCGCTTAACCCCAGGGTGCCGCTGCTGGCCCGCGCCTGCGGACGCACCTTGCTCCTGGCCTTCCTGGTGTTGGTCATCACGGCCGCGGTGCCCTTCCAGCCACGCTCGCTGACCTGGGCAAGCCAACTCTCCGGCCGCATCGTGGATACGGCCTCTTTCCCCTTGCTGGGTGTTGCCCTGTTGCAGTTGGCCACCCTGCTGCAACCGGAGCCGGATCCCCTCAGCGAACCAAGGGAAGCCATGGCCCTCTCCAGGCAGCGCAATGGTGCCCTGCGGCTCTGCCGCTTGGGCGTGATCAGTCTTGGCTTGCTGGCTGTGTGGCAGATCCCCCTGCTGTTCGGCAGCTTCACCACCATGGATCAACAGGGCGTGGCCCGCTCCAGCGAACTCAATCAGCGGATCGGCCAGGGAGAACAGACCATCCGCCAGGCGCCGCCAGCCGAAATCCAACGCGAATGGCAGCGGCTGCGGTCCGGCCGGCTGACAGAAGCCGAGGTCAACCAGGCCTGGAAACGTTGCGCCGCTGAACACCATCCCGATCGCGGCGGTGAACACCTCACCATGCAACTGGTGAATGGGGCGCGGGATCTGCTGCTTGGCCGCAGCCTCAGCTGAACTTGAGGGGCTGAGCCATTCGTTCAGCTCAGAACCACTCCAGCAGCGCTTCCTGCCGGCTGTTCACCCGCGCCTCGGGCGTGCTGCGCTGGAACTCCAGGCGGATGGCGCGCTCCTGCTCACCATCGGCGGCCACCGCCCGGATCGGATACACCTGCTGGCCATCGCGGAAGGGCACCTGCACCCGGAAGGTGCCATCGCTGTTCAGCGGCACCGGCGCATCACCGATGAACAGGCTGGCGCTGGGCTCGGTGGCCCCGTACACGATCAGTTCGGCATCGGCCACCAGCCAGAAGGAGCGGGGCTGGGCCAGGCCACGGCCCGATTCGCTGCGGCCACTGGCCCACAGTCCCGCCCCGGAAGCCGAGCCCAGTGGCTGATCACCCAGCTGATCCGCCTCCCCCTGCTCGTGCCACACCTCCGAACCCAGGCGCAGGCGGCGCGGACTGGCCGCGATCGCCTGCCGGTACATCCGCTCGTGCTCCACACCGCCGCCACCCTGGGCCGGCGCCATGGTGGCCAGCACCTGAGGCAGCACGTCGAGGGAGAAGGGCACGAACAGATCGGCCACCACGTCGCTCGGGCCGCTGGCCGGCATCCGCGCCACCGAGGAGAAGGCCAGATGCAGCCAGCCACCGGAAGGCAGGCGATAGCCCAGTTCCACGCGGTAGTCGCGGTCGCTCAGCGGCAGGGCCAGGTACCACTCGCTGCTGTGGGCATCGACCACCACCTCCTGCAGGGCGTGGGGATGGCTGGCGCCGGGTTGCAGCCCGGTCACATCACTCACCCGCAGGCAGAGCTGGCTGGCACCGGCGGCGGCGGCGCGCTGCTGATCGGCGCTGCCCAGCTCCCAGAACACATAGGCCCACTGGGGATCCCGGGGCAGAAACGTCACCTCGCTGCCGCCATCTGTAGCGCTGGCAACCACAGCCACAGGTGCGTGATCCTCAACGGCTGGACTCTGTTCGGGGAGCACCTCTTGCAGGGCGTCGATCAACTGCGAGCGGCTGAGGCGGCTGTAGACACCGGCGAGCGGTGTATTGCGGGCCAACTCGCGCAACTGGGCCATGGTGCGGCCGGCCAGGGACAACAACGGATTGGAAGCAGCAAAACCCATGGCAGCGCAGAAATACTCATTAAATTTTCGCCTGATCCGAGTCCGCAGCCGACTTTCTGTCAGCAGATAAGAATGCAGCGGGATCGGCTGGGATCAGGCTGTCGTGCGAGTTGGCAGCTCTGCCAGGGACAGACAACCTCCAGCGCCCGGAAGGCCCGTCGATTGGGCCCCATCCGTGTGAGCGGACACAGACCATCCCCGCGATCCACAGAAGAGCCGTCCCGTCTTTCCCCGTGAAGGCTTGTGTGCTGTTTGCCGGCACGGGGACCCGTCAATCGTTGGATGGGAGCTATCTCCCCATTGCGGCGAGCGGATGAGCGATGGTGCCCTGAGTGTGGGGGAACTGGAAGGCCAGTACCCCCTCTGTTGCAAGGCCATGCGCATCCTGGTGCGCGATGGGGTAACCCTCAACCAGGCACGCCGCACCGTCTGCTGGCAGCGACTGGATCTGCTGCACCGCTCCCTGCCGCGGCAGTACCGCGATCCGGAACAGCTCTATCTCCACCTCAAGCGTGATCCGGCGCTGATGGCGCAAACCACAACCCGCGGCTGACATCAGCCCTTACCCCCATCGCCAGATCGATCATCCACAACACCGCACGTGAACTCAGCAGCAGTGATGGAAACCTCTGATCTCAGGTCTGTGCAGTGGCAGTTGCCGGCGGCGCTGCTCGACGTCCTTGAGCATCAGGCCGGCACCGAGGGGCTGCCGGCTGAGCGGATCGCCGCCCGGGTGCTGGAGGCCGGATTGATCGAGCTGGGCCTGATGCCCCATGGACGCTGCTCCGTGCGCACCGGCCTCTGCGGCAGCGGACCGGTGCCCCTGCCGGTGCAGCAGAGCAGCGGGGCCAGCTCCGGCACCTGAACCGCCCGATCAGGCGACCTGCCGGCCCAGGTCCTCGTCCAGCTGCACGCAGACCTGCGGTAGGGCAAACAGGAACGTCTCGGCGGCGATCCGATGCACGTGGGCGCCGATGGCTTCCATGCGAGGCTTTCGGCGAATGGTCCAGGCTCCGCCTGAGATGCGCGATGCCGGGTTCGAACCAGCGACATCCTGCTTGTAAGGCAGGCGCTCTACCGCTGAGCTAATCGCGCGTGACGAAGACGCTACCGCAGCCGCCCCAGCCGATCGTGCCGCCCTGGCTCAGGGTGCGCTGGCGGCTGGAGGCATGGGGCGTGCGTTTGCTGCTGGCCTTGATGCGGGGCAGAAGGCACGCCACGATGCGGCGGGCGATCCGGCTCAGCCTGAGCTTGGGTCAGCCCCTGCTGGCCCGACGCCTGGGCACGGCCTGCGCCAACCTGGAACGGGTCTACGGCCCTGGCCTGGGACCTGGACAGCGTCAGCGTCTGGCGCGCCGGTCGATGGAGCAGTTCTTTCTCTCCTGCCTGGAATCGATCATCGAGCCCGTCGATCCAGGCCGCTTCCAGGTGGAGGGGAATGGGGTGACGCAGCTGTTGCAGCGGCCCGCTGGCCAGGGGCTGATCGTGGGCTCCCTGCACCTCGGCTGCTGGGATCTGGGGCTGCGCTGGCTGAGTGAACACCTCCAGCAGCTGGCCGTGATCTACAAGCCCGCCCACAATCCGGAATCAGACCGGCTGCTCAACGCCGCCCGCAGCGCCAACAGCCGCTGCCACTGGATTTCCAAATTCGACCACCGCGCCATCCTCAGCTGGCTCCACCAGGGCGGCGTGCTGGTGGTGATGACCGACCTGCGCAGCCATCGGCATCGGCTCAGTGTCGACTGGCTGGGGGTGGAAACCTATCTCCAGTCCGGCCCGATGCGCCTGTCCCAGCGCACGGGGGCCCCCCTGTTTCCCGTGGCCCATGTGCGCGAGGACGACGGCCGCTTCCGACTGATCTGTGGCGATCCCCTGCCGCCCGAGCCCGGGCCTGAGGGGCTGCAGCGGCAGGCCCAGGCCCTCTGCAGCTGGCAGGAGCCCTGGATCCAGGCCTACCCGGAGCAGTACTACTGGATCAACCACCGCTGGCGGTCCGGCGATGGCAGTGGCCGGCGTCTGCGCCAGCTGCCCCCGCCGGGGCGGCCCTGAGCCATGGCCAGCGGCCGCGACCACGACCGCGCCACCTGGCTGCTGGCCCTGCCCTTCGGCCTGCTCTGGGCCCCCTGGCTGGGGAATGCCGGCGTGGGCTGGGCCAGCGCCGGCTTTCTGCTGGGCGGCCTGCTGCTCTCCCCCGACCTCGACACCCGCTCCAACTGCAGCCAGCGCTGGGGGGCCCTGCGGCTGCTGTGGTGGCCCTACCGGCACTGCCTCTCCCATCGCTCCCTGCTCTCGCACAGCCCGTTGCTGGGCAGCGCGGGGCGCCTGGCCTACCTGGCCGGCATCGTGCTGCTGGCGGCTGCGGCCCTGGAGAGCCTGGGGCTGCCCGCCCTGGCCTGGTTGCGGGCGAACCTCCCCGGCGTGTGGCAGGAGCACCGGCCCCTGCTGATCAGTGCGCTGGCCGGCGTGGAGGCGAGCAGCTGGCTGCACCTGATCCAGGACGGCGACCCGATGCCCCGCCTGCCCCGCCCCCTGCGCTGGCTCCTGCGCCGCCGACGAACCCGCAGGAGCGGGCGCCGCCCATAGGCTGAAGGAGGTGTCACCAGCCCTGGGGCTTAAGCGCCTTGTCACCCTGCGGCCCATCCACTCCCCGGCCAGGCCGGCGGGCGCTCTGGCTCGCGGCCCTGGCCCTGCTGCTGGCGGCCGGCTCGCCCCGCTATCGCCCCAGCGCCAGCGAACCCAGACCCATGCCGGCCAGCGGGGCGGGCCTCGGTGCCGAGGAGGTGGCCGTGGTGGTGAACGAGGAGGATCCGCAGAGCACCGAAATCGGCCGCTTCTACCAGCGCACCCGGGGTATTCCCGCCCGCCAGCTGATCCGCGTGCGCTTCCGCCCGGGCAGCCCCAACCTCGATCCGGGCACCTTCGCCCGGCTGCGGGAGGAGATCCTGCGCCAGACCCCGGCCCACGTGCAGGCCTATGCGATCGCCTGGACCGCCCCCTGGCGGGTGGGCTGTCAGTCGATCACCAGCGCCCTCAGCCTGGGGGTGGATCGGCGCTGGTGCGCCCAGGGCTGCCGCCTCAGTCGCCCCAGTCCGTACTACGGCCGCGGCGGCGTCCGCCGCCCCTGGGATGAGCTGGGCATCCGCCCCAGCATGCTGCTGGCGGGCGTGGATACCGAGCAGGTGCGGCAGCTGATCCTGCGCGGCCGGGCGGCCGATGGCACCGCTCCGCCGGGCACCGCCTATCTGCTCAGCACCAGCGATCCCGCCCGCAACGTGCGGGCGGTGCTCTACGGCAGCGTGCAGCGCCAGCTGGCACCCCGGCTCAAGGTGCAGGTGCTCCGCCAGGACCGGCTGGAGGGCGCCGACGACGTGATCGCCCTGTTCACCGGATTGATGAAGGTGGAGGGAATCACCAGCAACCGCTTCCGCCCCGGTGCCGTGGCCGACCACCTCACCTCCTTCGGCGGCGAACTCACGGCCGAACCCACCCCGGCGGGCCAGATGAGCGCCCTGCGCTGGCTGGAGGCGGGCGCCACCGGCAGCTACGGCACGGTGGTGGAGCCCTGCAACTTCCTCGCCAAATTCCCCAGCCCCGGGCTGCTGCTCGCCTACTACCGCCGCGGCGACACCCTGATCGAGGCCTACTGGCGCAGCGTGGCCATGCCGGGCCAGGGGGTGTTCATCGGCGAGCCCCTGGCCCGCCCCTGGGGACCGGCCCGGAACGGCGGGGCGTGACGGGCTGCAGCGTGGACGCCCGCAACCGTGAGAAGGTGGGCGCCCTGCCTGGAATCGCGATGAACGCCGAAGCCTCCGCTGGCGCAACCCAGGCCGCCCTGGCGGAGCTGGTGGCGGTGGTGGCCCGGCTGCGCGACCCCGCGGGCGGCTGCCCCTGGGATCTGGAGCAGACCCACGCCTCCCTGGTGCCCTACGTCCTGGAGGAGGCCCACGAGGTGGCCGATGCCATCCGCCATGGCGACGACCGCCACCTGGCCGAAGAACTGGGCGACCTGCTGCTGCAGGTGGTGCTGCACGCCCAGATCGCCAGCGAGGCCGGACGCTTCAACCTCGAGCAGATCGCGCGGGGGATCAGCGCCAAATTGGTGCGCCGCCACCCCCACGTGTTCGCCGGCGCCGAGGCGGCCGACAGCGCCGCCGTGCGCCGCAGCTGGGAGGCGATCAAGGCGGAGGAGCGGCACCGGCGCGCAGGCATGGAGGAGGGGGCCGATGCCCCGGCCAGCGCCAGCCCCCTCAGCGACCGGCTGGCAGGCAAGGTGCGCGGCCAGCCTGCCCTGGCCGGCGCCATGACCATCTCCCACAAGGCCGCCGCCGCCGGCTTCGAGTGGGACGCGATCGAGGGGGTGTGGGCCAAGGTGCACGAGGAGCTCGATGAGCTCAAGGAGGCGGTGGCCGAGGCCCAGGCCAGTGGCGAGCCCAGCCACGCCCAGGAGGAGCTGGGCGATCTGCTGTTCACCCTGGTGAACGTGGCCCGCTGGTGCTGCCTCGACCCGGAGGCGGGGCTGGCTGGCACCAACCGCCGCTTCCTCGACCGCTTCTCGCGGGTGGAGGCCGCCCTGGGCGGCGACCTGCAGGGCCGCAGCATCCAGGAGCTGGAAAACCTGTGGCGCCAGGCCAAGGCCCAGATCAGGGCGGAGGTCGCCGGCCGATCCCCCCGGCCCTGAGCCGCACCATTCAGTCCTCCGGCAGCCGCAGCCGCCCCTGCCGCTGGCCCTTGATGGCACTGCGCCGCTGCTTGGCGGCCAGGCGCCGTTCCACCGAGCTCCGCGTGGGCCGGGTGGCACGCCGCGGCGGCGGCGGCGGCTGGATCGCGTCCTGCAACAGCTCCACCAGGCGCCGCTGGGCCGCCACCCGGTTCTGCCACTGGGAGCGGTGTTCGCTGGCAGCAATCAGCACACAGCCCTCCACCAGCCGCGCCTCCAGCCGCCGCAGGGCCCGGGCCCGCAGCAGCGGCGGAAGGGCGGCACTGGCCTGCAGATCCCACACCAGCTCCACGCGCGAGTCGGTGCGGTTCACGTTCTGGCCGCCGGGGCCGGAACTGCGCGAGAAGCGCCAGGCCAGCTCCGCAGCCGGGATCAGCAGCCCAGGGGTGATCTGCAGATCGGTTCCGGGTCGCGGGCCCGCCATCCCTCTCCCCAATTCGCGCCAAGGCTGCAGCCAGTCTGGGTGCTGGGGGGCACACCGGCGATGCGCAAGGCTGGAACCAGCTGCTTCGCAGGCATGGGCTGGTCTGATGGCAAGGTCTGGATCGATGGCAAGGTCTGGATCGATGAAGTCTTCGACGGCGTGCGCTACGGCCTGGAAGGCCGGGTGATCGCCGAGCAGCAATCGCCGTTCCAGCGGGTCACGATCATCGAGAGCGAGCGCTATGGCAAGGGCCTGCTGCTCGACGGCTGCTGGATGACCGCCGAGCGCCAGGAGCGGCACTACCACGAAGCCCTGGTGCACCCCGCCCTCTGCGGCGCCGACAGCATCGAGCGGGTGCTGGTGATCGGCGGCGGCGACGGCGGCACCGCCCGCGAATGCCTGCGCCACGCCGGCGTGCACCACCTCGACATGGTGGAGATCGACGGCCTGGTGGTGCAGTGGAGCCAGGAGCACCTGGCCTCGATCGGGGGGGGCTGTTGGAGCGATCCCCGCTTCCACCTCACCGTGGGCGACGGCATCGCCTGGGCCGCCAATGCCGCGGATGCCAGCTACGACGTGGTGATCGTGGACGGCTCCGACCCGGCGGGGCCGGCGGAGGGTCTGTTCAACCGGGCCTTCTTCGAGAACTGCCGCCGCATCCTGCGGCCGGGTGGGGTGTTCGCCAGCCAGAGCGAATCGCCCGAGGCCTTCCGCCAGGTGCACCTGGATACGGTGCGCCTGATCCGCTCGGTGTTCGGCCACGCCGACCCGCTCTACGGCTGGGTGCCGATGTATCCCAGCGGCTGGTGGAGCTGGACCTTCGCCGCTGTGGATGGCCCCCGTTACCGCGGGCCCAAGCCCGAGCGGGCGGCCGCCGTGGCCGCGGGCTGTGAGATCTGGAGCCCCCGCTGGCAGGGCGGCGCCTTCGACGCCATCCCCGCCGCCATTGAACGCTCCCTCCAGGAGCTGGCCGGCTGAGACGCCCTGCTGAGAAGCTGACTTGATGGCCAATCCCCCTGCCCTCCCCAACAATCCCAACGAGCGCACCCTGTTGGAGAGCGATCTGTTTGACACCGACGGCGCCATCTACATGGGCAGCCAGCGCGATCCGGCCGGCTGCCGGGTGGGCCTGTTCGGCGTGCCCTACGACGGCACCACCTCCTTCCGCCCCGGCACCCGCTTCGGGCCAGCGGCGATCCGCGAGGTGAGCAGCGGCCTGGAGACCTACTGCCCCCAGCTCGATCGGGATCTGGAGGATCTGGCCTTCGCCGACCTCGGCGCCGTGGCCATTCCCTACGGCGCGCCCGAGCCGGTGGTGGCTGCTGTGAAGCAGGCCACCGAAGCGGTGCTGGCCCTGGGGCTCAAACCCCTGATGCTCGGCGGCGAGCACTCGATCAGCTCCGGCGCGGTGGCAGCGGTGGCCGCCCAGCACCCCGAGCTGGTGCTGGTCCAGCTCGATGCCCACGCCGACCTGCGCCAGGAGTGGCTCGGCGCCCATCACAGCCACGCCTGCGCCATGCGCCGCTGCCTGGAGGTGCTGCCCAGCCAGCAGCTGCTGCAGGTCGCCATCCGCAGCGGCACCCGCGAGGAGTTCAGCGAGCTGCGCCAGAGCGGCCGGCTGGTGGCGATCAACCAGATGGCAGAGGCGCTCAGGCCCCTGCGCGGCATGCCCCTCTATCTCACAGTCGACCTCGACTGGTTCGATCCAGCCGTGATGGCGGGCACCGGCACCCCCGAACCGGGGGGCTTCCTCTGGAGCCACTTCGCCGAGCTGGTGAGCGAACTGCGCCACCACAGGCTGGTGGCAGCCGACGTGGTGGAGCTGGCGCCCCAGCTCGACCCCAGCGGTGTGAGCAGCGTGCTGGCGGCCAAGGTGGTGCGCAGCCTGCTGCTGCTGCTGGGTCAGTAGCAGCAGGTGCCGCTGGTGCGCTGTTCCCGCAGGCGCTCGTGCTGCTGGCCGATCAGCAGCAGGGCCAGGGTGGGATGGTTGTGGAGCAGGTTGAGAAAGCGCAGACGATCCAGCCGCACCATCTCCACGGGCGTGCGGGCCAGAGCCGTGTTGCGGTAGAGACCCACGCCCCAGAGGATGTCCTGGTAGCTGAACAGCTCGCCTGGGCGATAGCAGAGTTTTTCTCCGTCCTCCCCCAACACCTCCACGATGCCCCGGCGCATGGCATAGATCGAGTCAGCCGGCTGACCCCTCTCAAACACACCCGCACCGGTGGGCAGGGTGAGGATCTCCGATTCCACCTGGGCCGCCATCAGATCGACAGGCGTACACACCGCTGGCGTCGCAACCAATCCCGTCACCTCCCGGCCTAAGACAACAACCCATTACAGCCGGTCAACGGGACCCGGAGGTGCACAGCGAGCAGATTGACGGCATGACCGCTGCGTTCTTCAGATTTTGTACCGATTTGAGGCCAATCGGCGTGGGACTGGCCGGATGGGCCCTCAGTGCAGCTCGCCCAAGGAGGCCTCCAGGCTCAGTTGGCGACCGGCCAGGGAGGCAGTGCCATGGGTCGGGGTGGGCAACGCCTGGGCATGGAGGGTGGGAAGACGGGGCTCCCTGGCGGTCCAGTGGTGACAGGAGAGCTCGGCCACCAGCTCCGGATGGATCGGCAACTGGCGCAGGCGACACCAGCCCATCGACCCGTTCTGGGGTGGCTGCCCATGGCGACAGCCGCGGCAACTGGGTTGGCTGGCCATGGGCCGAGGGCGGAGCGCCAAGGGTAGGGAGCTCCCCTGGGGCTGTCTCGCCGGAGTCCCACATCTTCCGAATCTCTTCCCGGCTGAACCAGCCATAACCTCAGGTCTTCCGCGGCCGGCCCCGATGGCGCTCCAGCACACCCCCCTGCACACCGCCAGCGTGGCCGCCGGCGGCCGCATGGTGCCCTTCGCCGGCTGGGAGATGGCCGTGCAGTACAGCGGCCTGGTGGCTGAGCACGAGGCGGTGCGCAGCCACTGCGGGGTGTTCGACATCTCCCACATGGGGGTGCTGGAGCTGCGCGGCGACGGCGTGAAAGATTTCCTCCAGGCGCTGGTGCCGAGCGATCTGTTCCGGATCGGCCCGGGCGAGGCCTGCTACACGGTGCTGCTCAACGATGCCGGCGGCATCCGCGACGACCTGATCGTCTACGACCGTGGCCGGGTCGTGGCGGATGGAGGCGAGAGCGACGAGCTGCTGGTGGTGATCAACGCCGCCTGCGCCGAGGCCGACACCGCCTGGTTGCGCCAGAACCTGGAGCCCAGCGGTGTCGCCATCCGCGACATCAAGGGCGACGGAGTGCTGCTGGCCCTGCAGGGGCCCGACGCCCCGCGACGGCTGGAGGGCCTGGCGGGGGTGGATCTGGCAGGCCTGCCCCGCTTCGGCCACCGGGAGCTCACCCTTGCCCACGCCGAGGGCGCCGCAGCGGGGGCCCGGGTCTTCGTAGGCCGCACCGGCTACACCGGCGAAGACGGCTTTGAACTGCTGCTGGACAAGGAGGCGGGCCTGGCCCTCTGGCGCCAGCTGCTGGCAGCGGGCGTCACCCCCTGCGGCCTCGGTGCCCGCGACACCCTGCGCCTGGAGGCCGCCATGCACCTCTACGGGCAGGACATGAATGCCGGCACCTCGCCCCTGGAAGTGGGCCTGGCCTGGCTCGTGCATCTCGAAATGCCCAAACCGTTCATCGGCCGCGGGGTGCTGGAGCGCCAGAGCGCCGAGGGGGTGAAGCGCCGGCTGGTGGGGCTGGAGCTGCAGGGCCGGGCGATCGCGCGCCACGGCTACCCGGTGCTGCACAACGGCGCGGTGGTGGGTGAGGTGACCAGTGGCAGCTGGGCCCCCAGCCTGGGCAAGGCGATCGCCCTGGCGCTGGTGCCCAGCGAACTGGCCCGGCTGGGGAGCGAGCTGGCGGTGGAGATCCGCGGCAGATCGGAGCCGGCCACCGTGGTGAGGCGCCCCTTTTACCGCCGCTGACGCGAAACAGCCCGCCGCTGACAGCAAGCCCCATCCCGGAACCCGGCTGCAGCTCAGAGCAGCGACACCTTGCCGCTACCGATGTCGAAGTAGGCACTGCGGATCGACAGCTTGCCGGCGGCCACCGCCTCCTTGAGCACGGTGCTGCGGCTGGTGAGCTGCTCGGCGGCATAGCGCACATTGCCCTGGATCGCCGTGTTGAGCGCATCACCGCTGCGCAGGCTGGCCCGGATTGGCTTCACCAGCCCCTCCAACAGGGGCGTGAGTGGCTCGCTGCCCATGGCCGCCTTCACGGCGCCACAACCGCTATGGCCCATCACGAGCACCAGAGGGGTGCCCAGCACCGCCACGGCGTATTCCAGGGAGGCGATGCCATCGTCGAAGGCCGTGTTGCCGGCGTTGCGCACCTGGAACAGCTCTCCGGAACCAATGGCAAACACCCAGCCGGGATCCACCCGCGAATCGGCGCAGGAGAGGATCGCCGCATAGGGCTTCTGCCCTTGGGCGAGGGCCACCGGATCAAGGTGGCAATCCTTCTGCCAGATGTCGTTGAGGATCGCCATGCGCTCCGCCGGGTTGGCCTTGCCGCTGGCGGCGGTCCAGGCCTTGGCGAAGCGGGCATTGCCCTCCATCAGGCGCGTCAGGGAGTCTTTGGGGGTGCAGGCCTGCAGGCTCTCCAGCAGGTGATGCTCCATGGGCCCGGCTGCCCGGGCGCTGCGGGCCATCCCGGAGGGCAGAGCGGCGCCGGCAACGCCGATGGCGGAGCCGATGAGCAGTTGACGACGGTTCATCGGCAGAATTGGTGGGGGTGATTAGCAAACCGCAAACGCAGAGTTGGTGGGGTGATCAGCACACCACAAACTCTGTATCCAGACCAACAGCAGCGGGCCACAGCGGCTCCCAGATGGGCGCCGTGGGAAAATCGCCGATCCGCTTGCTTTCCACCATGCGCAGCCACGGATGCGGCGACCTGCGCCCCGATGCCAGCGGCCAGGCCGTGCAGCTGTGCGGCTGGGTGGATCGGTGCCGCGACCACGGCGGTGTGATCTTCATCGACCTGCGCGACCGCAGCGGCACCGTGCAGATCACGGTGGATCCCGACCTGGGGGCTGAGGCGTTTGCGGCGGCCGAACAGCTGCGCAACGAAACCGTGATCCAGGTGGCAGGCACTGTGCGTGAGCGCCCCGCCGAATCGATCAACGAGAAGCTCGCCACGGGCAGGGTGGAGGTGCTGGCGAGCGCCATCACCGTGCTCAATGCCGTCAAGGGCAACCTGCCCTTCCCCGTGTCGGTGCACGACGAGGAGAACACCCGCGAGGAACTGCGGCTGCGCCACCGCTACCTGGATCTGCGCCGCGAGCGGATGAACCGCAACCTGCGCCTGCGCCACCAGGCCGTACAGGCGATGCGCCGCCACCTGGAGGACGCGGGCTTCATCGAGGTGGAGACGCCGATCCTCACCCGGTCCACCCCCGAGGGCGCCCGCGACTATCTGGTGCCCTCCCGGGTGTGCGGCGGCGAGTGGTTCGCCCTGCCCCAGTCGCCCCAGCTGTTCAAACAGCTGCTGATGGTGGGCGGCCTGGAGCGCTACTACCAGATCGCCCGCTGCTTTCGCGACGAAGACCTCAGGGCCGACCGCCAGCCGGAATTCACCCAGCTGGACATGGAGATGAGCTTCATGGACCAGGAGCAGATCCTGGAGCTCAACGAGGGCCTGATCGCCAGCATCTGGCAGGCGGTGAAGGGCATCGAGCTGCCCCGACCCTTCCCGCGCCTCACCTGGCACGAGGCGATGGAGCGCTACGGCACCGACCGGCCCGACACCCGCTACGGCCTGGAGCTGGTGAACGTGTCCGACCTGGTGGCCGACATGGGCTTCAAGGTGTTTTCCGGCGCCGTGGCCGCCGGTGGATCGGTGAAGGTGCTGCCGGTGCCCGGCGGCAACGACGCCATCAGCAACGTGCGCATCAAGCCCGGCGGCGATGTGTTCTCCGAGGCCCAGAAAGCCGGCGCCGGCGGCCTGGCCTTCATCCGCGTGCGCGAGGGCGGCGAGATCGACACGATCGGCGCCATCAAGGACAACCTCACAGAGGAGAAAAAGGCCGAGCTGCTGGCGCGCACCGGCGCCGAGCCCGGCACCCTGCTGCTGTTCGGCGCCGGCGACACTGCCACGGTGAACAAGGCCCTCGACCGGGTGCGCCAGTTCCTAGCTCGCGAGCTCAAGTTAATTCCTGATCCAAAGAAGGTTTACTCCTGGGATCTAGAGGCAGATGAGCAGATGCGCTGGAACTTCCTCTGGGTGGTGGATTTCCCGATGTTCGAGTTCAACGCCGAGGAGAACCGCCTCGAGGCCCTGCACCACCCCTTCTGCGCCCCCAACAGCGCCGACCTGGGCGATGACCCGGCCGCCTGGGCCGACACCCTGCCCACGGCCCGCGCCCAGGCCTACGACCTGGTGCTCAACGGCCTGGAGCTGGGCGGCGGCTCGCTGCGCATCCACGATTCAGCCCTGCAGCGCCAGGTGCTGCAGACCATCGGCCTGCCCCTGGACGAGGCCGAGCGCCAGTTCGGCTTCCTGATGGAAGCGCTCGACATGGGCGCGCCGCCCCACGGCGGCCTGGCCTACGGCGTGGACCGGATCGTGATGCTGCTGGCCGGCGAGGAGTCGATCCGCGACACGATCGCCTTCCCCAAAACCCAGCAGGCCCGCTGCCTGATGACCCAGGCCCCCGCCGATGTGAGCGAGCGCCAGCTGGAGGAGCTGCACGTGGCCAGCACCTGGGTGGACGAGGAGAGCTGAGCCAGCACAACCCCCAGCTCAGCTGCATCAGTTGTGCAGCGAAAACTGAAAGCAAACCGTCTAAAGTGGCCAGCGCGCTCTCAGACCTGGCAAGGCTGGAGGCAGCCGATCAGCACCCTTGGCCCGCACCGCCTCCACCGACCTGGTGCGCCTGTACCTCCAGGACATCGGACGGGTGAACCTGCTCAGCCAGGAAGAGGAGCTCACCCTGGCGCGGCTGGTGCGGGAGCGGGAACGGCTGCTGAGGCTGCAACCGCCGGAGAGCGGCGATCCGGAGGAAGCGCAGGCGGCCTGGGCGGAGCGGGCCGGCCTCAGCTCCACCCAGCTGCGCCAGGCCCTGCACCGGGGCAAACGGGCGCGGGAACGCATGATCCAGGCCAATCTGCGCCTGGTGGTGGCCGTGGCCAAGAAGTACCAGCGGCGCGGCCTGGAACTGCTGGATCTGGTGCAGGAGGGCAGCCTGGGCCTGGAACGGGCCGTGGAGCGCTTCGACCCCACCCGGGGCTTCCGTTTCAGCACCTATGCCTACTGGTGGATCCGCCAGGGGATCACCCGCGCCCTGGCGAGCCAGAGCCGCACCATCCGCCTGCCGGTGCACATCACCGAGAAGCTCAACCGGCTCAAGCGGGCCCAACGGCAGCTCTGCGTGCGGCTGGGACGCCTGCCCACCCTGGCCGAACTGGCGGGTGAACTCGACCTGAGTGAACAGGCGGTGCGTCACATCCTGATGCAGGTGCCGCGGCCCGTCTCCCTGGAGGGCCGGGTGGGCCGGGAGCAGGACAGCGAACTGGGTGACCTGCTCCAGGACGAGCACGCCACGCCCGAGCAGGTCCTCACCCGCGAACAGCTGCACGACGACCTGGAGAGCCTGCTGGCCGAACTGAACGGACGGGAGGCCCAGGTGATCCGGGAGCGCTTCGGCCTCAACGACACCACGCCGCGCACCCTGAGCGAAATCGGCGAAAGCATGGATCTCTCACGGGAACGGGTGCGGCAGATCGAGTCACGGGCGCTGCTGAAGCTGCGCCAGCCCCAGAACCGCTGTCGGGTGCGCGACTACCTGGGCAGCCTGGACGAACACTGAGGACTGAACCAACACCGACGGACAACAACGATCTCCAACAGCTGGGCCTGCCCCCCACGCCGCAGCACCGCTGACGGGCTAAAACGGAATTACTCCGCTTTAGACCCCATGGCTGCCAGAGCCTCCGCGATTGCCGCCCCGCCCATCGACATCGGCATCCCGGCAGACCAGCGTCAGCAGATCGCCGAAGGTCTGGGCCGCGTGCTGGCCGACAGCACCGTGCTCTACGCCAAGACCCACGGCTTCCACTGGAACGTGACCGGGCCGATGTTCAACACGCTGCACCTGATGTTCATGGAGCAGTACACCGAGCTCTGGAACGCCCTCGACGAGATCGCCGAGCGCATCCGAGCCCTCGGCCACTTGGCCCCCTTCGGCGGCAGCACCTACAGCGGCCTCTCCTCCATCCCCGAAGCCGACGGGGTGCCTGCCGCCCTGGCCATGGTGCGCGAGCTGGTGGAGGGCCATGAGGCCGTGGCCCGTACCATCCGCGGCGTGTTCGCCGTGGCCGACGAAGCCGGCGACCAGCCCACCGCCGACCTGCTCACCCAGCGGCTGCAGATCCACGAGAAGACAGCCTGGATGCTGCGCAGCCTGCTGGAGGGCTGAGCGCCTGCCGGCGGCGGGTGGGTCTGGCGTCGGCCGGGCGAACCCGCTGGGCGGGTAACGCCGGCCTCTCACCAGACCCACCCGCCTCCGGAGCCTGGGGGCTCAGCGTCTACGGTTCCGGGAAGCCCGGCCCCCTCCCCCCGCACGCCCCCCGCACGCCCCGGTGCGGCTGCGAGGAGGCCGGCATTGCCCGCAACGCGGGCGTAGCCGGCCGACCGCAGCCGCACCGAGGGCTCGGGGCCGCTGGGTACATTGAGGGGTCAGCCACCGGGGTATGAGCAAGTTCGTCTTCGTCACCGGCGGCGTGGTGTCAAGCATCGGCAAGGGGATCGTGGCCGCGAGCCTGGGGCGCCTGCTCAAGAGCCGGGGCTACAGCGTGTCGATCCTCAAGCTCGATCCCTATCTGAACGTGGATCCGGGCACGATGAGCCCGTACCAGCACGGCGAGGTGTTCGTCACCGAGGACGGCGCCGAGACCGACCTCGACCTGGGCCACTACGAGCGCTTCACCGACACGGCCATGTCGCGCCTGAACAGCGTGACCACCGGCTCGATCTACCAGGCGGTGATCAACAAGGAGCGCCGCGGCGACTACAACGGCGGCACTGTGCAAGTGATCCCCCACATCACCGGCGAGATCCGCGAGCGCATCCACCGGGTGGCCGCCAATTCCAGCGCCGATGTGGTGATCGGCGAGATCGGCGGCACCGTGGGCGACATCGAGTCGCTGCCGTTCCTGGAGGCCATCCGCGAATTCCGCGGCGATGTGAGCCGCCACGACATCGCCTATGTGCATGTGACCCTGCTGCCCTACATCGGCACCTCGGGTGAGCTGAAGACCAAGCCCACCCAGCACTCGGTGAAGGAGCTGCGCTCGATCGGCATCCAGCCCGACGTGCTGGTGTGCCGCAGCGACCGCACCATCTCCGAAGACCTCAAGCGCAAGATCGGCGGCTTCTGCGGCGTGCGCGCCGGTGCGGTGATCCAGGCCCTCGACGCCGACAGCATCTACGCGGTGCCGCTGGCCATGGAACAGGAGGGCCTCTGCCGCGAGGTTCTCGACGTGCTCAGGCTCGAAGACCGCGCCAGCGACATGGCCGGCTGGGCCGAGCTGGTGACCAAGCTGCGCAACCCCGGTCCCGCCGTGAAGGTGGCCTTGGTGGGCAAGTACGTGCAGCTCAACGACGCCTACCTCTCGGTGGTGGAGGCCCTGCGTCACGCCTGCCTGGCCCAGGACGCCTCGCTGGATCTGCGCTGGGTCTGCGCCGAACAGATCGAACAGCAGGGGGCGGACGCGCTGCTGGCCGGCATGGATGCGGTGGTGGTTCCTGGAGGCTTCGGCAACCGGGGGGTGGATGGCAAGGTGGCATCGATCCGCTGGGCACGGGAGCAGCGGGTGCCGTTCCTGGGCCTGTGCCTGGGCATGCAGTGCGCCGTGATCGAGTGGGCCCGCAACCAGGCCGGCCTCAGCGGCGCCACCAGCGCCGAGCTCGACCCGCACTCCCCCCATCCGGTGATCCACCTGTTGCCCGAGCAGCAGGACGTGGTGGATCTGGGCGGCACGATGCGACTGGGGGTCTATCCCTGCCGGCTGCAGGCCGGCAGCCACGCCCAGCGCCTCTACGGAGCAGAGGTGGTGTACGAGCGGCACCGCCACCGCTATGAGTTCAACAACGCCTACCGCAATCAATTCCTGGCAGCGGGTTACGCGATCAGCGGCACCTCGCCGGATGGTCGCCTGGTGGAACTGGTGGAGCTCAGGGACCATCCCTTCTTCGCTGCCTGTCAGTACCACCCCGAGTTTCTCTCTCGCCCCGGCAAGCCCCACCCCCTGTTCCGCGGGCTGATCGAAGCGGCCCAGCAGCGCGCTGGCGCAGTCGCCAACGCCTGATGCCCCGCCAGCCGCGGGGTTGAACCATCCGATCCCGACAGAGAGATCCCCGATCAAACAGATCCCGATCAGATCCGCTTGAGCGAATCGGTCTTGCTCTTGAACTCGCCCAGCAGCAGCTGGAGGTAGGTGACCTTGCGCAGCTTGATGTTGGCCGTCAGCGACATGCCAACCTGCAGAGGCAGGATCTGGCCGCCCTTGAGGCGGAACTGCTGGGAATTCAGAGCAATCCTGGCGGGGAAGCGATAGGTGGCATGGCGCTCATCGGGCGGCAGGGCATCGGAGCCGATCGACTCCAGCGTGCCTTCGAGAACACCGAAATCAGTGGCGGGGAAGGAGTCGATGCTGATTTCCACAGGCTTGCCCACCTGCACGAAGCCGATGTCACTACTTTCAATCTCCACCCGGGCCTGCAGGTCACGGAACGGCACGATCTTCATCACGGGTTCACTGCCCTGGGCCACGAAACCCGGGCCGGTGGGCTTGAGATCGAACACCAGGCCATCCACGGGTGAGCGCACATCCTGGTAGCGGATATTGATGCTCAGTTCGGTGAGTTTGCTGCGCAGATCAGCCAGCTCACCATCGAGCTGGGCTTTGGACTGGCGCAGGATGGCCTCCTGTCGCTTGCGATCCTGGGCCAGCTTCTCCAGCTCCCCCCTCACCTCCTGCACCTTGTTGCGTTGCTGCAGATACTGCAGTTCCTGCACAGCCCCTTCCTTCTGCAGTTGCTCGAGCCGATCGAGGATGTTGAGCTCCAGTTCGAGGTTGCGTCGGAGGGTCCGCTGTTCGGTGTCGTTGAGATTGAAGTAGCGCTGCATCTCCAGCTGCTTGAGCTGCAGCTGCTGCTCCTTGGAGCGGATCGTGTCGAGCGTGGCCTTGCGGCGATCAAGCGTGCCCTCATTGTCGAGCCGCAGCAGCACCTGCCCCTTGCTCACCCGCTGGCCTTCCTTCACCAGCATCTCCTCCAGCACTCCGCCCACGGGCATCTGCACCGTCTTGACGTCGCCGATCGGCTGCAGCTTGCCGGGGGCCACCACCACCTCATCGGTGCGGGCCAGCGCCAGCCAGGCCAGACCGGCCGCTGCGGTGCCCACCAACACCCAGGTGATCGTGCGGGCCAGGAAGCGGGACTGCTGCAACGCCATGCCCCCCTGGCTAATGGTGACCCGGCGCTCGATCGCGTTCTGGGCAGCGCGGAGCAGGGAACTGGAGGACGGGCCCTTGGCCTTCGGACCGGGGGGGGGAGTGATCTGGGTCATCAGCCTGCCTCCTGCTGGCGGTAGAGCGCGAAGTAACGACCCCGCTGCTCCATCAGGGCGTCATGGGTGCCCACCTCGGCGATCGCCCCCTCATGCAGCATCACGATCAGGTCGGCGCGCCGGATCGTCGAGAGCCGGTGGGTGATGAAAAACACCGTGCAGTGGTGCAGCCCCTGGAGCAGGTTGTCGCAGACCCGGCGTTCCGTGTCGTAGTCGAGGGCGCTGGTGGCCTCATCGAGCACCAGCAGCTTGGGGTTGGAGAGCAGGGTGCGGGCCAGGGCCAGGCGCTGCCGCTGGCCGCCGGACAGGCCGGCGCCCCGCTCGCCCACCTGGGCGCTGTAGCCACCCGGCAGATCCATGATGAACTCGTGGGCACAGGCCATGCGCGCCGCCGCCACGATCGAGTCACTGCTGGCATCCGGATCGGTGAGGGCGATGTTCTCGGCGATGCTGCCGGTGAACAGGAGCGGCTCCTGGGGCACGATGCCGATCTGTCTCCGCAGGGAGTAGAGCTCCACCTTGTCGATGTCGTAATGGTCGATCAGGATCCGGCCCGAGTTAGGGGCATAGAGCCGGGTGAGCAGCTTCATCAGCGTGCTCTTGCCGCTGCCGCTCTGGCCCACCACACCCACAAACGTGCCGGGCTTGACCTGCAGATCCACATGGGAGAGCACCGGCGGAGCACCGCTGGTGAAGGCAAAGGTCACGTCCTGAAACACCACCTCGCCATCGATCGGCGGCAGGGGGATCTTCTGCTTGTCGGCTTCATCCGACTCTTCCGGTGTATCCACCACATCCGCCAGGCGTTCGAACGACACCTTCAGCTCCTGGATGTTCTGCCAGATCGAGGAAAGCCGCAGCAGGGGTTGGGTGACGTAACCGGAGATGATCCGGAAGGCGATCAGCTGGCCGAGGGTCATCTCACCCTTGAGCACCAACGTCGCCCCCACCCACAGCACCAGCAGCTGGGAGAGCTTCTGCAGCACCTGGGAGGTCTCCACCAGGGCAGTGCCGGTGATCGTCTTCTCGAAACTGCGGGAGATGTAGCGGTTGTAGAGGTCCTGCCATTTCCAGCGGCTGATCATCTCCACGTTCTGGGCCTTCACGGTCTGGATGCCGGTGAGCACCTCCACCAGGTGGCTCTGGGTGCGGGCGTTCTCCTGGGCCGCATCGCGGTACTGACGGCGGAACAGGGGAGCGCCCAGCACGGTGAGCCCCACCTGGATCGGCAGCACACACAGGGCGATCAGCGTGAGCAACCAGCTGTAGAACACCATCACCACGATGTAGATCACCGAGAAGGCGGTATCGAGCAGCGTGGTGAGGGCCTGGCCGGTGAGGAATTCGCGGATCTTCTCCAGCTCCGCCACCCGGGTTCCCAGCTCCCCCACCGGCCTGCGGTCGAAATAGGAGAGGGGCAGGCGCAGCAGGTGATCGATCACCTCGGCGCCGAGGCGCAGATCGAGCCGGTTGGTGGTCTCGGTGAACAGGAAGGTGCGCAGGGCTCCGATCAGCCCTTCCAGCACCGTCACCACCACCAGGGCGATGCCCAGCACCTGCAGAGTGTCGAGGCTGCGCTGGCTGATCACCTTGTCGATGATCACCTGGATCAGCAGGGGGTTGGCCAGGCTGAACAGCTGCACCACGAAGGAGGCCACCAGCACCTGCAGCAGGATGCCGCGGTGGCGCTGCAACGCCGGCCAGAACCAGGCGAAGCTGAAGCGCTGCTCCGGCGTGCTGCTGCTGCGCTCCACCAGCAACACCTCGATCCCCTCGGGATAGGTGGCCTCGATCTGGGCTGGGGAAAGTTCCACCCAGCCATCGCGGGGTGAGGCCAGCACCAGCCCCCGGGCATCGGCGGCCCGCACCACCGCGAAGCCCTCCTTCCAGGGCACCATCGCCGGCACCTGCAGGCGGTTGCCCTGGCTGGCGGGCACCTGCACACCGGTGACGTGCAGTCCCATCATCGCGGCGATGTTGCCGCAGAGCTGCAGATCCGGCGTCTGCCCGCGGCGCAGCACATCGCGCAGGATCTTCTCGATCGCATCGCGGCGGAAGGGGAGCTTCAGCTGGGCCGCCAGCATCTGGAAACAGGCCAGGGTCTCCTCCAGGGGGCCCTGGCCCCGCAACAGCAACAGCTCCGGCCGGTCGCGCTGGCCGAGATCAAGGCCACTGGCCAGGGGGGCCGGGGCCGGGGCAGCGTTTGATGGTTCCGATTGGGCTGGGGCCGACTCGCCCACCGGCGTGAGCAGGGCCATGGCCGCTGCCTGGGGGAGGGCGATCAAGCGGGGAGGCAGCGGTCCCCGACTGGCGGGAACCCCGGCGGCGGGATCCAGCTGGGCACCCAGGGGCTGATCAACGAGGTTGTTGCTGGCGGCATGCACGAGCACCGCAACCGGCCAGTTGCGCAGGGCCGCCTGGCTGGGAGGCACCAGCCGGGCCTGCCCGTGCAGCTCACGCCAGGCCTCCAGCACCGGCACGCCGGCCTGGGCCCTGCGCCCCAGCAACGACGCCACCAGGGCCAGGGTCTCGACACCGAACAACTGGGACGCCGCCCAGGCGGCAAAAGGGGGCTCCTGCTTCAGCAGCTCCAGCACCAGCTGGTCCGGGATCGCCAGCGCTTCCAGCTCGGATGCGGCCGCCACCTCCTCGCAGGCCATGGCCCGCAGCAACGAGGCCAGACCCACGAAACTGCCGGGCCCAAGCTTCTCCGCCGTCTTGAGCACCCCACCGTCCTGCCAGAGCAACCGGGCCGTGCCGGAGCGAATCAGCAGCACCTCCGCCGGGATGAGCGTGTCGTGGCAAAGGGACTGGCCCAGCCGGAAGCGCCGTGACTCAGCCAGGCGCTCCAGCCGCTCTGCAGCCCGATTGCTGATCCCGGCAAACGCGGGATGGTCCCGGAGGATGGACGGACTGGAGAGATCGGCTGGGGACATCAACGGGGGCGTTGGTCAACGGAGACAAAAGCCTTGAACGGAAGCCTTGGCAGGAGGTAAAGCTCTGGCGGGAACTGAAGCCTTGATCAACCCATCATCAAGGCAGCCGAACGCTAGGGACGGACAACAGAGATGGGCGACGACATCAGGACAAGGGAACCGCCCACAGGGAGGCATCAGGCTGGTGGCGGCTGATTGGGCTGTGCTCGCAAGCGCTGATCCACCTGCTCTTCAAGCCACTCTTCCAGCATCTCCTGGGTCATGGCCTGGGCCGCTTCGGGCCCAAAGACAGCGGGCACAAAATTCTCCAGTCGCACCAGAATCCACCATGATTTTATAGCAAACGGATCCAGGACAACCCCCGGCTCAGCTGTGCGCAGGCGGTTCACGAGATCCGGATGGCCCTGATCAAGGGGAACGGGCCCCACGATGCCGCGGGTGGCACGCTCCGGCCCCTGCGCATGCTCGGCTGCGAGGTCGGCAAAACTGGCCTCGCCCTCCCTGATCTGGAGGCACAACTCGCGGGCCAGGCCGCCATCCGCCGTGCGCAGCAGGCTGTAGACCACCTGGTCGAGACCGGGCTTGCGCTTCAGAAAGCGGGACTCGGCCTGGGCAGCGAACTGACGATCGGCAAAGGCCCGCAGACGCAGCGGATAAGTGATCTGATAGTCCAGATCCGCCGCCGTGAGCTGATGATCGCGGCAGAAGGCCTCCAGCCCTTCCTGATCTGCGATCCCGTTCTCCTGAACAAAGTGCCGTTGCGCCGCGGCCATGTCCTCGTCACTCAGGGCGATCCGCGCCAGCGCTTCCTCCAGCAACACCTGCCGCAGGTAGGGGCGCAGCAGGCGGTAACGCGCCAGCCGGGAGACGTCCACCTGATCCATCAGCAACCTGCCCGATCCAGGCATCCTGCCAACCCGGCGATGGGGCGGCAGGTGCCGGGGAACGCCTCGCCACCTGACCTCCCTATGGTCTGATGGCCATAAATCCCGATGGAGGGATTCACCACGGCGTACAAGGCCACCGGCAGCGACTCCCCCACCCTGCCCGTGGTGGAGACCTTCCACTCCCTGCAGGGGGAGGGGCTGCACGCCGGCCGCAGTGCCTTCTTCATCCGTCTCGGGGGCTGCACGGTGGGCTGCAGCTGGTGCGACACCAAGCACTCCTGGCCGCAGGCGATCCATGCCCGGCGCACGCCTGAGGAGCTGACTGCCGAAACCAGTGCCGCCGCAGCCGCCGGTGCGGCGTTCGTGGTGATCACCGGCGGCGAGCCGCTGCACAACAACCTGGCCCCACTCTGCGACGCCCTGGCCGGGGCGGGACTGCCCCTCCACCTGGAGACCAGCGGCGTGGATCCGCTCTCGGGCCGGTTCGCCTGGATCACCCTGTCCCCGAAGCGCCACCGGCCGCCGCTGGAAGCCCTGCTGGCCTGCTGCCAGGAACTGAAGGTGATCGTGCATGAAGCGGCGGACCTGGCCTTCGCCGAGGCCATGGCGGCCGCCGCCTTCTCCGCCGGCAACCGGCCAGCCCTGCTGCTGCAGCCGGGCTGGCAGAGCGATGCCGGCCGCGACCTGGCCCTGGAGCACGTGCGCCGCTCACCTGGATGGCGGCTCAGCCTGCAGAGCCACAAGCTGCTGGGCGTGCGCTGAGCCGGCAGCTGCTCAGAGCTGCTGCGCCTTCTGCTGGCTGGTTTCCGCCTTCCACAACCGCCAGCGCACCTGCAGGTCGCGGGGGGCATAGACCACGATCGGCAGACTGGCGTTGTAGCGCACCACCGTGGGTTCGCCGCCCAGGGCCACGAACTGGCGGCGGGGCGGCTGGTCCGGCGGACAGGCCATGCGGGTGGAGGCCACCGCGTCGCCACCGCTCACCCGGAAGATGCGGTAGCCCCAACCGGGGATGGTCTCCGCCTCGATCCGGCCTCGCAGCAGCTGGCGGTTGCAGTCCACCTCCAGCTCCCGGCCCACGATCAGCTCCACCCGCCAGTCGGCGGGGTTGGCGGAGATTGCCGGATCGCTGCTGGGTTTCAACACCCCCGGCAACTGGATCACCCAGCGGCGCTGATCGGCGGCCGGAGCGGGGTAGGGCTTGAGATCCAGCCGGGGAATGGCCGGGGCGGCGGCCGGCGCCCCAAGGCCGCTGAGCAGAGCGAGCAGCGCCGCCAGGCGGCCCCATCCAGCGGATCTCCAGATCACGGTTGTTCGGCGTCACTGGCGCCATCGTGACCCGGGGTGCCGGCCGCGTCCAGCGCGGACGTCGGAGAGGATGGGGAGCGTCACACCGCCCCGTGCGTCCGCCAGGAATGGACGGCTGCCCGACCCGGTGCACCGTCTGCCGGACCAGGTTCCGCCGCGCACCGCGCGCCCACCCATGCCGCCCCAACCCCTGCCCCAGCCACCACCAACCCAACAACCGCCGCCCCAACCACCGCTGCCACCGTCAAACCCGGAGGCCAGCCGGCAGCCACTTGGCGAGCCCAGGCCCGAGGCCTGCGCCATCGCCCTGCTGTCCGGCGGTCTGGACTCCGCCACCGCTGCGGCCCTCGCCCAGGAGGCGGGCTACCGGGTGATCGGCCTCTCCTTTGATTACGGCCAGCGCCATCGCCGCGAGCTGGAGGCGGCCCGGCAGGTGGCCGCCAGCCTGGGGTTGACGGAGCACCACACCATCAGCGTCAACCTGGCAGCCTGGGGTGGCTCGGCCCTCACAGACGCGGCGATCGCCGTGCCCACCACGGGCGTGCAGGAGGGGGTGATCCCCAGCACCTACGTGCCAGGCCGCAACACCGTGTTCATCGCCCTCGGCCTGAGCCTGGCGGAGGCCCGCGGCGCCGAGCGCCTGGTGCTGGGGGTGAATGCGGTGGACTACTCGGGCTACCCCGATTGCCGGCCGGATTACCTGGCTGCCTTCCAGAGCCTGGCCGACCTGGCCAGCAAGGCGGGCCGTGAGGGCCACGGGGCCCGGCTGTGGGCCCCATTGGTGCACTGGAGCAAGACGGAGATCGTGCGCCAGGCTCAACGGCTGGGGGTGCCGATCGCCAGCACCTGGAGCTGCTACAGCGGCGGCGCCGAGCCCTGCGGGCTGTGCGACAGCTGCCGCATCCGCGACGACGCCCTGGTGGCCGCCGGCCTGGCCGCCCTGGCCAGTGGTGGCTCACGGCCATGAGCGCCAGCCGTCGCCGGGCCCTGCCCTGGTGTGCCCCTGAGCGGCTGGTTGACGCCCTGCTGCCCCAACTGGAGCAGCCGGGGCTGGTGTGGCTGGACGGCGACGGCTCCCGGCTGGGCGGTCAGAGTTTTCTGGCCATCGACCCCCAGGCCGAGGTGGTGTGCCGGGGCCTGCCCGGGGATCGGCATGCGAGCGACCCCTTCAGCACCCTCGCCGAGCTCCAGGCCGATGGCGGCCACTGGCTGGGCTGGCTGGGCTACGAGGCGGCGGCCTGGCTGGAGCCCGGCAGCCACTGGCGGCGGCCGGCAATGGCGCTGCTCTGGGCGATGCGGGTGGATCCGCTGCTGGTGTTTGACCATGGGGCGCGTCAGCTGTGGCTGCACGGGGAGGATGGGGAGCGCCTGGAGGGTCTGGGCCAGCGGCTGGAAGCGCTGATCCAGGCCCTGGGTGATCCCTGGGATCCCCAGCCAACCGGCCCGGGATGGCCTGGGCCGCCCCCCCACCTGCCCCTGAATGGCTGGCACTGGCATGCTGACGCCGACGGCTTTGCGGCAGGCGTGCGCCAGCTGCAGGACCTGATCGCCGCCGGCGACCTGTTCCAGGCCAATCTCACCAGCTGCTGCGAGCAGCTGCTCCTGGAGCCACTGCAGCCGGCGGCCCTGCTGGCCCTGTACCAGCGGCTACGCCTTCACTGCCCGGCCCCCTTTGCCGGCCTGGCCATCGCTGGAGCGGCGGCGGCCGGGGAGGCGATTCTCTCGGCATCCCCGGAGCGCTTTCTGCGGCTCACGGGCGATGGACTGGTGCAAACCCGGCCGATCAAGGGCACCCGGCCCCGCCATGGCGACCCCCTGGCCGATGCCGAAGCGGCGGCCGAGCTGGTGAGCAGCCCCAAGGACCGGGCAGAGAACGTGATGATCGTGGACCTGCTGCGCAACGACCTGGGGCGGGTGTGCCGGCCGGGCTCGGTGCGAGTACCCCAGCTGGTGCGCCTGGAGAGCTACAGCCAGGTGCACCACCTCACCTCGGTGGTGGAGGGCCAACTGCGGGAAGGGCTGGGCGCGGCAGAGCTGCTGCGGGCCTGCTGGCCCGGGGGCTCGATCACCGGCGCCCCCAAGATCCGTGCCTGCCAGCGCCTCAACGCCCTGGAGCCCGTGGCCAGGGGCCCCTACTGCGGCAGCCTGTTCCGGCTGCAGGGCCGCCACAACCTCGACAGCAGCATCCTGATCCGCTCCCTGTTCGTGCAGGCACGCAGCCTGCGGGTTCACGCCGGCTGCGGCATCGTGGCCGACTCCGATCCGCAGGCTGAAGCTGAGGAGCTGGGCTGGAAACTGCAGCCGCTGTTGCGGGCCCTGGGCTGCGGCCGAACCACCGATGGCTGAGCCCGTGATCGCCTGGGTCGACGAACCCGCCCCCGCCGGCCGCTGGGGGCTGCCCCAGGAGCTGGGGGTGCCCCTGGACGATCGGGGCCTGCTGCTGGGGGACGGCCTCTTTGAAACGGTGCTGGTGGAGGAAGGGCGCCCCCGGCTGCTGGCGGAGCATCTGGCGCGCTGGCGGCAGGGCGCGGCCCTGCTGGGTATGGACGCGCCCCCGGCGGCTGCCCAGCTGGAGCCGCTGATCGGCGAGGCGGTGGCACGCAGCGGCATCCGCCAGGGTGCCCTGCGCCTGAACTGGAGCCGGGGCTCCGCTGGCAGCGCAGCCCGGGGCATCGGCATCCCGGGCCGCTGCCGCCACCGCTTGTGGCTGCAGCTCACGGCCACGGCTCCCTGCTTCGCGCCGCTGCGGGTGATCGTGAGCCCCACCGAGGAGCGCAGCGCCACGAGTGTGCTCAGCCGCTGCAAGACCTTCGCCTATGGCCCGGCCATCCAGGCCCGCCGCCAGGCCGAGGCCGCCGGTGCCGACGATGCTCTGCTGAACAGCAGCGCCGGCGGCCTGTGCTGCGGCACCACGGCCAACCTGCTGGTGCTGCTGGAGGGCCGCTGGCTCACCCCGCCCCTGGCGAGCGGCTGCCTGCCCGGGGTGATGCGCGCCCGCGCCCTGGCCCTGGGGCTGGCGCAGGACGCCGGCCCCAGGGAGCTGAGCGAAGCCGCCCTGCGGGGCAGCAGCGGCGCGCTCCTGCTCAACAGCCTCAGCTGCCGGCCGATCAGCCACCTGGCTGGATGCCCCCTGGCCTGGCTTGCCCAGACCGAGCAGCTGTGGCGCCAGCTGCTCGACTGATCAGAAACCGCGCTCGCTGATCAGACGCTCAGGAAGCGCTCCACCACGTCCTTGCTGAGGTCACTGGTGGAACCACTGGCCACCACTCCGCCCTTCTGCATGGCGTAGTACCAGTCGGCCTGGCGCACGAAGTGCAGGTGCTGCTCCACCAGCAGCACGCTGATGCCGGTGGCCTCGATGATGCGGCGCACGGCCCGCTCGATGTCCAGAACCACCGAGGGCTGGATGCCTTCGGTGGGCTCATCGAGCAGGAGCAGCTTGGGCTTGCCCAGCAGCGCCCGGGCGATCGCCAGCTGCTGCTGCTGACCGCCGGAGAGGTCGCCGCCGCGGCGGCCGAGGAACTTCTCCAGGATCGGGAACAGCTCGAAAACGATCGGATCGATGTGACGGTTGCGGGCCAGGCCGCCCGGCAGGGCCTCCATGCCGAGCAACAGGTTTTCGCGCACCGTGAGCTGGGGAATGATCTCCCGGCCCTGGGGCACGTAGCCGATGCCCCCCCGAGCGCGGCTGTGGGGCGGCAGGGCCGACACCTCCCGCTCCTGCAGGTGCACCGAACCGCGGCGCTGGCGCAGCAGGCCGATCACGGTCTTGAGCAGGGTGGTCTTGCCGACCCCGTTGCGGCCGATCAGGCACACCATCTGACCCGGCTGCACGGTGAGGTCCACATCGCGCAGGATGTGGCTCTCGCCGTAATACACGTTCAGCCCCTGAACCTGGAGCGTGGGCGGCAGCGGTGCTCCGCCGGAATCGCGGTGGGGATGGTTGGTTGACACGTGGTCGCTGGTTGAAACGTCGATCGGCGCGGTCATCGGAATTCCCCCTCCGCCTCGCTGCCCAGATACACCTCAATCACCTTGGGATCGCTCTGCACCTGATCCATCGAGCCCTCGCAGAGCACGTGACCCTCGTGCAGCACCGTGACCGGGGCCTGCAGGTCGCGGATGAACTCCATGTCGTGCTCGATCACCAGCACGGTGTGCTCCCCAGCCAGCTGCTTGAGCAGATCGGCGGTGCGCTCGGTCTCCTCATCGGTGAGGCCGGCCACCGGTTCATCCACCAGCAGCAGCTGGGGGTCCTGGGCCACCAGCATGGCGATCTCAAGCCACTGCTTCTGGCCGTGGGAGAGCCCCCCGGCCTGCTGGTTGGCGTGGGACTCGAGTCCCACCACCCCCAGGAGCTGCTGCACCCGGTCACGGGCAGTGGAATCGAGGCGGCCGAACAACAGATCGAAGGGCGAGGCTCGACGACTCACCGCCAGTTCCAGATTGCGGCGCGGCGTGAGGTTCTGATACACCCGCGGGGTCTGGAACTTGCGGCCGATGCCGAGGCGGGCGATGCGGTGCTCGGCAGTGCCCACCAGGGAGCGACCCTTGAACAGCACATCCCCCTTCGTGGGTCGCACCTTGCCGGTGATCACATCGAGAAAGGTGGTCTTGCCGGCGCCATTGGGGCCGATCACCGCCCGCAGATCTCCTGGGGCAAGGCACAGGTTGAGGTCGTTGAGGGCCCAGAAACCATCGAAGCTCACGCTCACCCCGCGCAGCTCAAGGAGGGGAGCAGCTCCGACCGCAGCCCCGGCGGAACTGGTGCGTGCAGTGGTCATCGCGCACCTCCTTCCAGTTCCGTTTTCTCGGCCTGCACGGCCGGATCAAGGTCGAGTTCGGGATAGGTGGCTGCCAGGGGCGGCCAACCCGCCATCGCCTGGATGCGACCGGGTCCGCCGCTGCGCCACCAGCCCACCAGGCCGTCCGGCAGGGCCGTCACCACCAGCAGGAACAGACCGCCCTGGATGAACAGCCAGGTTTCCGGCAGGGCCTCACTCACCAGGCTCTTGGCGTAGTTGATCAACACGGCGCCGAGCACGGCACCGATCAGGGTGCCGCGCCCTCCGACCGCCACCCAGATCACCATCTCGATCGAGAAGGGCACGGCCATGTACTGGGGCGAGACGATGCCCGACTGCACGGTGTAGAGCGCGCCGCTGATGCCCGCCAGAGCTCCTGCCACCGCAAACACCACGGTCTTGTAGGCGGTGGGGTTGTAGCCGGTGAAGCGCAGGCGTGGTTCGTCGTCGCGGATGGCGATCAGGGCATCGCCGAAGCGGCCGCGGGTGAGCCAGCGGCAGAGCAGGAAGGCCGCAACCACCAGCACCACCGTGAGCCAGAACAGGTTGCGCTGCATGGCATCACTGCCCACAAGTTCCCCGAAGATGCGGGCTGTGTCGGTCTTGAGACCGTTGGTGCCGTTGATCAACTTCTGCTGGCCATTGAAGAAGTTGAAGAACACCAACAAGGCGGCCTGGGTGAGGATCGAGAAGTAGACCCCCTTGATGCGGTTGCGGAACACCAGATAGCCGAGCACGCCAGCCACCAGCGCCGGAATCACCCAGATCGCGAAGAAGGTGAACAGGGCGGAATTGAAGGGTTGCCAGAAGGCCGGCAGGTCCTGAACGCCATAGAGACCGAAGAACTCGGGCAACTTGCCGGGCTCCAGGGCCAGCAACTGGAGGTGCATGCCGAGGGCATAACCGCCGAGGGAAAAGAAGATCCCCTGCCCCAGACTGAGCATGCCGGTGAAGCCCCAGATCAGGTCAATTCCCAGGGCGGCGATCCCCAGGGCCAGAAACCGGCCCAGCAGGTTGAGGCGGAAGGGGGGCAGCAGCACCGGCAGCACCACCGCCAGCAGCACGATCACGGCCCAGATCAGCCAGCGAACCCAGCCGGGACGGCCTGCAGCGGGGGGCGCCGCAGGCAGAAGGAAGGAACGGGCCATCGCTCAGGCCTCCACCATGCGGCCCTTCTGCGGGAAAAGGCCAGCAGGCCTGAACTGCAGAAACACCACGATCAGAGCGAACACCAGCACCTTGGCCATTGAGGTGGTGGCGAAGAAGGTGACCAGCTCATTGAGGCCGGTGGGCATGGCCGGCCACACCAGCAGCAGCGAGCCCGAACCGATCACATAGCTGAGGATGCCGATCCCAAGGGCAGCCACCACCGTACCCATCAGCTTGCCCACGCCACCGAGCACCACCACCATGAAGCAGTCCACGATGTAGTTGCCGCCCAGATTCGGGCCCACCGAGCCCAGCAGGCTCACGGCCACCCCGGCCACCCCCGCCAGGCCCGAGCCCACCAGGAAGGTGAGGGCATCGACGCGCTCCGTGGGAATGCCCAGGCAATTGCTCATGGGGCGGTTCTGGGTGACGGCCCGGATGCGGATGCCCCAGACGCTCTTCTGCAGGAACCAGGTGACCAGCACCAGGGCCACCACCGTGAGAGCCACGATGAACAGGCGGGCGGTGGGCATGGTGATGCCGGCCACCTCAATCGAGCCGCGCAGCCACTGGGGAGCGGTGACGTCAAGGTTGCGGGCGCTGAACCAGGGCTGGCGCATAGAGCGGACGCCAGCGAGTCCGAGGGCTGCGCCGATGCCGAGCACAGCAGCCAACAGCCAGTTGCCAACGGCCAGCAAGGGGGTCCAGCGTTGCTGCCACCAGCGGCCGGGGGTGAAACGGGGGATCAGCAAGCCCACGGCCACCGCCAGCACCAGGCCGAGGGCAAAGGAGGTGCTCACCGAGCGCACGAGCTGCTGCAGGATCAGGCTCACGCCCCAGGTGGCCAGCAGCGTTTCCAGAGGCCTGCCATAGAGGCGGCGGATCACCGTTTTCTCAAGCAACAGACCGAACAGCCCACTCACCAGAAAAGCGGCTGGAATCGCGAGCAGGATGTAGGCGGGAAAGAGCGCCTCCAGAGGACCACTCTTGAACAGGTTCTGCACCACGAAGGTGGTGTAGGCGCCGATCATCATCAACTCGCCGTGGGCCATGTTGATCACGCCCATCAGGCCGAAAACCACAGCCAGGCCGAGGGCGGCCAACACAAGCACCGAACCGATCGCCAGACCGTTGAACAGAGTGTCGTAAAGGAGATCCATGGGGCCCGTGCGGGCTCTGCAGTAGAGAACACAAAACGAGAGCCTCGCGAGCAGCCGATCAGCGCAGTGGCCTGTGATGGACGCAAGACTCTCAACAGAAAGGCGGCGGGGAAGACCTTTACCTCCCCGCCGCGGGCTCAGATGCAGAGGATCACATCTTGAACTTGCCGGGATCGGGCACGTCGGTGCGGGTCCAATCGCAGGTGTAGCCCTTGGTTTCCGGCACGAACTGGTTCCAGGCGAGGGGCTTCACAACACCCTTGTCTTCGATGATCTTGAACATGCCATCGTTCTGCACTTCACCAATCATCACCAATTCGGTGGTGTGGTGATTGGGCTGCACCTCGATCTTGCCTTGGGGAGCATCAAAGGTAACCCCGATCAGGGCCGCACGAACCTTGTTGTCGTCGACGCTGTTTGCCTTTTCAGCACCCTTTGCCCAGAGGTACACCATGTTGTAGGCCGATTCAGCCGGATCGTTGGTGACCCGGTTGTCGCCATACTTCGCCTTGAACGCCTCGGTGAAGGCCTTGGAGGCGGGGGTGTCGAGGCTCTGGAAGAAGTTCCAGGCTGCGTAGGTGCCTTCCAGATACTCGGGGCCGATGGCGGCCACCTCTTCCTCAGCGATCGAGAAGCTCATGATCGCGTAGCCATTGGCCGGGGTGATGCCGGCGGCCTTCAGCTGCTTGAAGAAGGCCACATTGCTGTCCCCATTGAGGGTGTTCACGATCACGCCGCCCTTGGGCAGGGCCTGCTTGATCTTGGCAATGATCGGGGCCACTTCCGTGTTACCCAGGGGCAGATAGTCCTCACCCACCAGGTTGCCGCCCTCGGCCTTCAGCTGCTCCTTGATGATGGTGTTGGCCGTGCGCGGATACACGTAGTCCGAACCCACCAGGAAGAAGTCCTTGCCCTTGTTCTTCAGCAGCCAGGACACTGCTGGCTCAGCCTGCTGGTTGGGGGTGGCACCGCTGTAGAAGATGTTCTTGGAGCACTCCTGACCCTCATATTGAATGGGATAGAAGAGGAAGTGATCCTTGGCCTCGAACACCGGCAGCATCGCCTTGCGGCTGGCGGAGGTCCAGCCGCCGAAGACCACGGCCACCTGATCCTGGTCGATCAGTTTCTTGGCTTTCTCGGCAAAGGTGGGCCAGTCGGAGGCGCCGTCTTCCTCGACGGGCACGATCTTCAGCTTCTTGCCATCGATGGTGATGCCGCCCTTGGCATTGATCTCATCGATCGCCATCAGCTCGGCTTCGGCCACCGTGTTCTCGGAGATGGCCATGGTGCCGGAACGGCTGTGAAGGATCCCCACCTTCACTTCACCATCAAAATCGCCGGAAGCCTGTTCACCGCCGCCGCAGGCGACCAGGGAGAACGACATCGCCAATGCCGTTGTCCCAGCCACAACACGGAGAGGCGAGTGCTGCATCAACACCTTGCGAAGAAAGGAGGGATTCATGAAGGCTCCTACGGAATGACCGCTGAAAAATCCGCTGCATCTCAGCGGTGAGCGTGACCGTATTCAGCAACACGGTCCCCGCGTGTAACAACAGGCACCGTTTCTTGGCTGACGGACAAAACCCGTCGGGTTGGCCTCAGATATCAGGCATCATTCGGTAGCTGTTGCAACAGAAAGTCCTCCACCTTCTCCAGTCCCTGGCCGCTGCGGATGTTCGTGAAACACCAGGGACGCCCACCACGCATGCGCTCGGTGTCGGCCTCCATCACCGCCAGGTTCGCCCCAACCAGTGGCGCCAGGTCGATCTTGTTGATCACCAGCAGGTCGGAGCGGGTGATGCCGGGCCCGCCCTTGCGGGGGATCTTGTCGCCGGCGGCCACGTCGATCACGTAGATGCAGAGGTCCACAAGCTCCGGGCTGAAGCTGGCGGCCAGGTTGTCGCCGCCGCTCTCCACCAGCACCAGATCCAGATCCGGGAAGGCCGCCTCCAGCTCGTCCACCGCCGCCCGGTTGATCGAGCAGTCCTCGCGGATGGCCGTGTGAGGGCAGCCGCCCGTCTCCACCCCGCGGATGCGCTCGGGCTCGAGGGCACCGGCGCGGGTGAGGAACTGGGCATCTTCCTGGGTGTAGATGTCGTTGGTGACCACCGCCAGCTGCAGCCGATCCCGCAGACGCCGGCACAACGCCTCCACCAGGGCGGTCTTGCCCGAGCCCACAGGCCCGGCCACCCCCACGCGCAGCTTGCTCATCGCCCCGCTCAGCTCCTGAACAACCGGGAGTAAAGTTCAGCATGGCGCAGCTGGGCCAGGCCGGCGCCCACGCCGCCATTCCAGAGATCCCGAGGATCGGTAGCTGCCAGCTCCGTCGCGCGCTCCGCGATCAGGGGTGCCAGTTGCAGCTGAAGGCGTTGGCCCTCAGTGGCACCGAGGGGCACCAGGCGCACGGCGGCGCTGATCTGGTTGGCGGTCCAGCCGTAGAGATAGGCCTCCTCCAGCTCGGGAGAGCCGATCTCCAGGCACAGTCCAGCCCAGGCGAAGGCCGCCGGCCAGGAGAGCTGGGGGCGGGTTGCTGGAACCGGTGCATCCGCCACACCGACTGGCAGCGGCCAGCCCAGATCGGCGAGAAGCTGCAGCAGCGAAGCACCCATCTGGCGTTGCTGGGCCCGCACCTCCGGCGCCTCGCGCAGGGCCAGCAGCCAGCCATCGAGCTCCAGCACGGCCAGGTGCTGATCCTGGCCGTTGCCCTGGCGCCAGCCGTTGAGCGCCTGGCGCAGCTCAGCGAGTGCAGCGGCCTCCAGGGTGAGGGTACCCCGCTCCAGTTCGGCCCGAAGCCACTGGCCCAGGGCGGCCCCATCGCAAAGGCGACCCTCCTGCACCAGCACCTCCAGCCCCTCGGAGTAGCTGAAGGCCCCCACCGGCAGCGCCGGACTCACCAGCTGCAGCAAGCGCAGCCTCGACTCAGGGGCCATCGTGGTGCCCATGGGCGTGGCCTCCCTCATAGGCCCCGGGTTCCGGCCGGAAGGGTGCCCGCAACCGCCGCAGCGCCAGGCCGCGGCGGGCGAGCAGGTCGGCCAGCACGCTGTCATTGAGCAGCAGCAGCCGATCGGCGTGAACCTCCATCGCCACGTGGCGGTTGCCCAGGTGATAGGCCGCCTGCAGCAGGGCCAGGCTGGTGGCGGCGCGGATCTCCAGCAGCTCCTGCTGGGCCGCCACCACCTCCACCGCCACCGGCTTGCACCCACCCGGCGCGGGCAGCAGCCACTCGCCGGGCCGCAGGGGCTCCTGGCGGGGGAGTTGCAGCAGCACCACCTGGCCGTCCTGGCAGACCCGGCGCCCCCGCAACTGGCTGCGCTCATGGGCCTGCAGGGGCAGGCGCCAGTGTTCGGCCAACCCCTCCGGTCTGCCCGGCTGGCGGAGTGTGAGCGGCAGCGCTTCAGAACAATCGTGCACCACGGCGGCAGGGTCTGATCAGGGGGAGGTGGTCTGGCCTGAAAACAGCTCCTGAAGCTGGGGCCGGCCCAGCTGGGGGCGGAGCAGCAGGGGCAGGGGATCGCTGCCCATCCTCACCCCGCCGTCCGCCTGGGCAGGATGAAGGAGGGGCGGCGCCGTGGGCCGGGGCTGGCGCAGGTGGCGATCGAGGAAAGCCAGGCTCAGGGCCCGCAGGTCCCGCTGGGCCAGGGGCCGATCGGGACCGATCAGAAACCCCGGCAAAGGGGCATCCCCATTGAGGAATGACAGGTGGGTGCCGTTCCGCTGCAGCACCAGCAGGGACTCCGGCTGCCGGATCGCCGTGTAGGGCTCCAGCTGCTGGGAGACGGGCGGGGCGAACAGGTCGTGGCTGCCGGCGATCACCAGCAGGGGCACGGCCACCGCGGCCAGCGAGCTGGCGCTGAAGATCGGCGTGGTCACCGGGTTCACGGCCAGCGCCACCCGCACCCGGGGATCGCGGAAGTCCCGCCGTTCCAGCACCTGGCCCGGGGCCTGACACTGCCAGATCACCGCTGGATTGAGCACCACCCGTTGGGGGTCGGCAAGGGCAGTGCACTGCTGGCGCAGGTGGGTCCAATCCAGGGGGGCGCCGGCCAGGGCCACCACGGTGTAGCCCCCGAGCGACTGGCCCAGCACCCCCACGGCATCGGTGTCCACCCGCTCGCCCCAGCGGCGCTTCACCTGGTCGATGAGTTCGCTGACGGTCTCGGGCTGGCCGGTCCAGGCGTTGGGATCGGGAATCGCCCCGGTGCCCTGGATCGCCGCCTTGATCGCGGCACCGCTGGTGTAGGGAAAGTCGAGGGCCGCCACCGCATAGCCATGGGAGGCCAGGTGCTCGCCCACGTAGAGCAGGGAGTTGAACTCGGTGTTCAGGCCGGGGGCCAGCACCACCAGGGGGAAGGGGCCCTGACCGTCAGGCAACAGGGCCAGGGCCTCGATCGTGGCGCCGGCGCGGCTGACAAAGGTGAAGGGTTCGGCGTTGAAGCGGCCCGGGCCCGGCGCCGCCAGACCGGCCAGGCTGAACCCAGGGGCAGCCTGGCCGGCGCCGAGGGCCTCCAGGGCCGGGAAGAGCTGATTGTCGAGATTGAAGTCGTGGCTCAGCTGCCTGGCCAGCGAGAGCACCGCGCCGAGGTTCACCGCGAAGCTCGGCAGGGGATAGGCCTCCAGCACGTCGATCAATCCCACTCCAGCGTCGCCGGGCCGTGCCGCCGCCAGGATCAGGGCGGAAGACAGCGCAGGCCTGGCCACCGCCGGCGGCCGGTCGAGCACCTTCACCAGCTGCTGAAGGATGCGTTGCCCCAGGGCGGTGGAGAGGAAGTTGGCGACCATCACCGCCGTGATGGGTGCCCGCAGCTTGAGGGCCGTGCGCAGGCTGGCCAGCTGCTCGGGCTGCAGACGAGCGACCACCGGCCGCAGCTCGGAATCGACCTGGCCATCGCGAGCAAAGCGCGCCAGCGCCGCCACGGACACCGAGCGTTCCAGTTCCCCCAGCCGGGCCGTGACCCGCTGGGCGGCCAGCGACGGCAGTGCCGCCAGCACGAAGCTGGCCAGGGTGAGAGCCAGGGCCAGCGGCCTTGACCTGCAGCAACCCCCTCGGCCCATGGTGACGGCCCCACGCAGGCGTCACCCTAGGAAGGGTGCGGGATCGGACCGATGGTGGCGTCGCAGACGGAAGCAGGATCGGGCTGGGCGGCCCGGGCCTGGCTGGAGCTCGACCGCACCGGTCCCGACCGGCGCGTGCAACACCAGGGGGGGGCGAGCGCCCCGCTGAAGTGGCAGCGGGCCAGCCACCACGGCGACGGCTTCCTGGAGCTGCCGTTGCTGCACACCGCCGGCGGCCTGGTGGGGGGCGACCGGCTGGAGCTGGCGGTGCGCAGCCGCCACCAGGCCCGGGCCCTGCTCACCAGCGTGGCCGCCCAGAAGGTGTATGGATCGGTGGGGCGCTTCCGCAGCCAGCCCGGCGGGCGCTGGGCGCGCCAGCAGCTGCACTTTGACCTGGAGGGGGACAGCTGGCTGGAGTGGATGCCCCAGGAGCTGGTGCTGTACGCCGGTGCCCTGCTGGAGCAGCGGATCACGGTGCACCTGGCCGAGGGCGCCGGCTTTCTGGCCAGCGATGTGGTGCGCCTGGGCCGCAGCGCCGCCGGCGAAGCTCTGGGCGAGGGCTGCTGGCGCTCGCGGCTGGAGATCTGCCGCCGGATCGGCAGCGGCAGGCGCTGGGAACTGGCCGATGCGGTAAGCCTGGGCAGGGAGACCATGGATGGGGAGCACGGCATGGCCGGCCAGCCGGTGTTCGGCAGCCTGGTGTGGATTGCGCCGCGCCAGCTGGAGGCCCCGGTTCGAGCAGCCGTGCTGGACCAGGCGCGCCGCGGCCGGGCAGACTTGGAAGGAACCATGGCCTGCGGCCTGCTGGAGTCAGGCCTGATCGCTCGCTACCGGGGACCCTCGAGCCAGGCTGCCCGCTTCTGGTTCACCCGGATCTGGGCCGCCGTGCGTCAGGCCGGCGGGCATCCCACCCCCCAGATCCCCCGGGTCTGGCCGTTCCAGGAACAACCGCTGAGGAGTTCGACCTGAACAAGCCGGGCGCCCCCATCCCTGCCACAGTTCCTGCATGCCTCGCGATTCATGCATCTCTCTCCCCAGGAAAAGGACAAGCTGCTGATCGTCACCGCCGCCCTGCTGGCGGAGCGGCGACTGAGCCGCGGCCTCAGGCTCAACCATCCCGAAGCCGTGGCCTGGCTGAGCTTCCAGGTGCTTGAGGGCGCCCGCGACGGCAAGAGCGTGGCGGCGCTGATGGCTGAGGGCAGCACCTGGCTCAGCCGCGACCAGGTGATGGAGGGAGTGCCCGAGCTGATCCCAGAGGTGCAGATCGAGGCGGTGTTCCCCGACGGCACCAAGCTCGTGACCCTGCACGACCCGATCCGCTGAGCCTGCCCAGCCCCCCGCTCCTCATCCACCGAGAGCTTCTCGCCATGCCCCCCCTGATTCCCGGCGAACTGCTGCCCGAGCCCGGCGAACTCGAGCTCAATGCCGGCCGGCCCGTCACCACCATCACCGTGGCCAACACGGGCGATCGGCCCGTGCAGGTGGGCTCCCACTTCCACTTCCATGAGGCCAACAGCGCCCTCCGGTTCGATCGCGACGCCGCCCGCGGCCAGCGACTCGACATCCCCGCCGGCACAGCGATCCGCTTCGAGCCCGGCGACAGCCGCGACGTGCAGCTGGTGCCCTTCGCCGGCGAGCGCCGCGTGTTCGGTTTCAACGGCCTGGTGAACGGCCCCCTCGATTAAGGCCCCAGCTCACTGCGACACCACCCCCTCCCATGCCCTACCGCATCTCCCGCCGCGCCTACGCCGAGACCTACGGCCCCACCACCGGCGACCGGCTGCGGCTGGCCGACACCGAGCTGATCCTGGAGGTGGAGCGCGACTTCACCGTCTATGGCGACGAGGTGAAGTTCGGCGGCGGCAAGGTGATCCGCGACGGCATGGGCCAGGCCCAGACCAGCCGCGCTGACGGCGCCGTGGACACGGTGATCACCAACGCCCTGATCCTCGATTGGTGGGGGATCGTGAAGGCTGACATCGGCCTGCGCGACGGCCGCATCTGCGCGATCGGCAAGGCGGGCAACCCCGACACCCAGGCGGGCGTGACGATCGTGGTGGGCCCCGGCACCGAGGCGATCGCCGGCGAGGGCCACATCGTCACCGCCGGCTCGATCGACACCCACGTGCACTTCATCTGCCCCCAGCAGATCGAAACCGCCCTGGCCAGTGGCGTCACCACCCTGCTCGGCGGCGGCACCGGCCCGGCCACCGGCACCAACGCCACCACCTGCACCCCCGGCGCCTTCCATCTCGGCCGCATGCTCCAGGCCGCCGAGGGGCTGCCGGTGAACCTGGGCTTCTACGGCAAGGGCAACGCCAGCACCCCCGAGGCGATCGAGGAGCAGGTGCGCGCCGGCGCCTGCGGCCTCAAGCTGCACGAAGACTGGGGCACCACCCCCGCGGCGATCGACTGCTGCCTCACGGTGGCCGACCAGCTCGATGTGCAGGTGTGCATCCACAGCGACACCCTCAACGAAGCCGGCTTCGTGGAGGACACGATCCGCGCCATCGGCGGCCGCACGATCCATACCTTCCACACCGAGGGGGCCGGCGGCGGCCACGCGCCGGACATCATCCGGATCTGCGGTGAGGCCAACGTGCTGCCCAGCAGCACCAACCCCACCCGCCCCTACACGGTGAACACCCTCGAGGAGCACCTCGACATGCTGATGGTGTGCCACCACCTCGATCCGAAGATCCCCGAGGACGTGGCCTTCGCCGAATCGCGCATCCGCCGCGAGACGATCGCGGCCGAGGACATCCTCCACGACCTGGGGGCCTTCTCGATCATCGCCAGCGACTCCCAGGCCATGGGCCGGGTGGGCGAGGTGATCACCCGCACCTTCCAGACCGCCCACAAGATGAAGGTGCAGCGCGGCCCCCTACCGGAAGATGCCGCTTCAGGTGGAGGGCGCAACGACAACACCCGCCTCAAGCGCTACATCGCCAAGACCACGATCAACCCGGCGATCGCCCACGGGCTCGACTCCCAGATCGGCTCGGTGGAAGTGGGCAAGCTGGCCGATCTGGTGCTGTGGAAGCCGGGATTCTTCGGCGTCAAGCCGGAGCTGGTGATCAAGGGTGGCTCGATCGTGTGGGCCCAGATGGGCGATGCCAACGCCTCGATTCCCACCCCCGGCCCCGTGCACGGCCGGCCGATGTTCGCCGCCTTCGGCTCAGCCCTGGCCCCCAGCTGCCTCACCTTCGTGAGCCAGGCCGCCCTTGATGCCGACCTCCCCCGCAAGCTGGGCCTGAGGCGACCCTGCGTGCCTGTGGTGAACACCCGCGGCGGCATCGGCAAGGCCGCCATGAAGAACAACATCGCCCTGCCGAAGGTGGACGTGGACCCCCAGACCTACGAGGTGTTCGCCGACGGCGAGCTGCTCACATGCGAACCGGCCACAGAGCTGCCGATGGCCCAACGCTACGTCCTGCTCTAGAGCAACTCGGGCAATTCCTTCAGCGGAACGGCAAATCCCACCCCCATGGTGGTGACCGGACCGGAGCGCACGTACCAGCGCAGGCGAGCCTCAACCAGGCCCCGGGACTGCAGGACCTCGGGCAAGCGGTGGGCGCTGAAATCCAGGGTGACGGGCTGGCCGATCCGAAGCTCCTGGTTCTGGGTGATCAGCAGGCAGACACCGCCGAGGCTGATGTCGAGGATGTCCGCACTGAAACAGCCCGCCGCTGGCAGCATCACCTTGAGCGGACGGCAAGGGGGGGCCTGCTCCCGGGGGTGCCGGCGGATGTCGCGCTCACCCCCGGCGAGGCTGGTGGCCACCTCAAAGAGAGGTGGCGGGGGCAAGGGCGGAGGGTGGGGTGCACGATCCGGGCCGCCGGGTCTGGGCCCTGGATCAGAACCTGCTGGTGCCATGGATTCAGCCGAGCGATGCGGCAACAGCCAATCGGGTGCGGGCAAGCACCAGAGAGACCGCATTGCGACAAACGTAAAGCGTTCAGGCTGCCGGGGCCACGATCTCCAGCAGGCAATGGCTGGTTTCGTAGCAACCCATACCTGGAGGGCCGCTGCGCTTCCGGATGATTCGCCAGCCGCTCCAGCAGGCCAGAGGCATGTTCACGGACTACACCCCCAACCGCGGCTACGACGAGTACTTCAGCGCCAACGACCAGCCGCGCCTGGCCCTGCGCCCCCTGCTCTCGTCCCTGGGGCGGCTGGGGCTGGACGAACTGAACCGCAATCATGCCGCCGCCGGCGTGCTGCTGAAACGGCTTGGGGCCACCTTCCGCCTCAACGGTTCGGACCAGCGGGGGGTGGAGCGGATCCTGCCCTTCGACCCCCTGCCCCGGCTGATCAGCACCAGCGACTGGCTGCGGCTGGAGCGGGGGCTGATCCAGCGGCTGGAGGCGATCGACCAGTTCCTGGCCGACGTGTACGGCGACCAGCGGATCCTCAACGACAAGGTGATTCCCCGGGCCGATGTGGAGAGCTCCCAGGGCTGGCGGCCCCAGATGCAGGACTTCAAGCCCCCGCTCGACCGCTGGTGTCACATCTCCGGCCTCGATCTGGTGCGGGATGGCGAAGGCACCTGGCGGGTGCTGGAGGACAACCTGCGCTGTCCCTCCGGCGTGGCCTATTTCCTCGAGAACAGGCGCGTGATGAAGCGCATGTTCCCCAGCCTGTTCATGGGGCGCACCGTGCAGCCGATCGACGACTACCCCTCCCATCTGCTGCAGACCCTGCGCGAGCTGGCGCCCTGGACGGAGACCCCCAAGGTGGTGCTGCTCACCCCCGGCGTGTACAACAGCGCCTACTTCGAGCACAGCTACCTGGCCCAGCAGATGGGCATCCAACTGGTGGAGGGCCGCGACCTGGTGTGCCAGGACGAGCGGGTGTGGATGCGCAGCACCGCCGGCCTTGAGCAGGTGGATGTGATCTACCGGCGCATCGACGACGACTTCCTCGACCCGGAGGTGTTCCGCAGCGACTCGATGCTGGGGGTGCCAGGCCTGATGCGGGCGTACAGCGCAGGCCGGGTAGCCATCGCCAATGCCCCCGGCACCGGTGTGGCCGACGACAAGCTGATCTATGCCTATGTGCCGGAGATGATCCGCTATTACCTGGGCGAGGAGCCGATCATTGAGAACGTGCCCACCTACATCTGCTCCAGACCGGACGACCAGGCCTATGTGCTGGCCCATCTCGGGGACCTGGTTGTGAAAGCGGTGGCCGAAGCGGGCGGCTACGGCATGTTGATCGGCCCCCATGCCAGCCCGGAGGAGATCAGCGACTTTGCCGGGAAGATTCAGGCCAATCCCCGCAATTACATCGCCCAGCCCACACTTGAGCTGTCCACCGTGCCCTCCCTGAGTGAAGGCGAACTGTTCCCCTGCCACGTGGACCTGCGCCCCTATGTGCTGCGGGGGCAGGGGGCGTGGGTGAGCCCCGGCGGCCTCACCCGCGTGGCCCTGCGCCGGGGCTCCCTGGTGGTGAACTCCTCCCAGGGCGGCGGCTGCAAGGACACCTGGATCGTGTCCGAAAACCAGGAGGCCCTGCCATGCTGAGCCGCGTTGCCGATTCCCTCTACTGGATCAATCGCTACGTGGAGCGCGCCGAGAACATCTCCCGCTTCGTGGAGGTGAGCGAGGCCATGGCCCTCGACTGCCCCCCCGGCAGTGCCGAGCCCTGGCTGCCCCTGATCGATGCCAGCGGCGACCGCGAACTGTTCGACTCGCTCTACCCCCAGGGTTCGCCCGACGATGTGGTGGAGTTTCTGGTACGGGCCGAGGCCAACCCCAGCAGCATCTTCAACTGCCTGAGCATCGCCCGCGAGAACGCACGCCAGATCCGCGAGGTGATCACCACCGAGATGTGGGAACACCTCAACGACATCTACTGGACACTCGTTGAGGACGAGACCTTCTGGAAGCAGCCACCCCAGGAGCTGCTGCGCGATATCCGCCGTACCTGCCAGCTGTTCTATGGCATCACCGACGCCACCCTCAGCCGCGATCTGTCCTGGCAATTCAGCCGTCTCGGGCGCCTGCTGGAGCGGGCCGACAAGACCACCCGCATCCTTGATGTGAAGTATTTCCTGCTGCTGCCCTCCCCCGACGAGGTAGGCGGCGTGCTGGACGAACTGCAATGGATCTCCCTGTTGCGCAGTGCCGGGGCCTATCAGATGTTCCGCCAGTCCCGCCAGCAGGCTATCGAACCGAAGGCGGTGGCCTCATTCCTGCTGCTGGATCCGATCTTTCCCCGCTCGGTGCGCTACTGCCTGGGTCGAATTCAGGAGACCCTGCGCATCGTGAGCGGCAGCTCTTTGCCGGGCACCCCCGATGCCCTGGAGTGTCTCAGCGGCCTCACGCTGGCCCGCTGGAGTTACACCCACATCGAGGACCTGATCGCCGGCGGACTGCATGAGGCGATCGATGCCCTGCAGAGCGATCTCAACAGCATGCATGAACTGATTGAGCAGCGCTTCTTCACCGCCGCCACCCACAACTCCACCAACGCCGATCCGGCATGCGTGCTCGCGTAATCCACACCTTCGACTACACCTACGACGCCCCGGTGCTGCTCGGTCCCCATCGTTTTGGGCTCAAGCCCCGCGGCCACGGTTTCCAACGACTGCTGGATTTCCGCCTGGAGATCAGTCCCGAGCCCAGCCGGCTCTACTCGCTGGTGGCCGCCAGTGGCGACGAGATCCTGCGGGCCCGCTTCCAGGGCGGCACCGATCACTTCCAGGTGCGTGCACTGAGTGAGGTGGAAACCGAGACGGCCCCACTGCTGCAGGCCTGCCTGGAGGAGATCGAGCCGCAGCTGCCCTACCCCGTGGGCCATCTCAACGGCGACCTGATGGGTTCGCTGGAGGGCTGGCTGCCCAATGGCCAGCACGACCCGGCGGCCGTGGACCTGGCCCAGGAGGCCCTGATGGGCAGCGACCAGCGGGCGCTGATGTTCCTGCAGCAGCTGGTCGAGATCATTCAAGACCGGGTGAAGTACACCCAGCGCCATGTCGGTCCGGCCTGGCCGGCGGGCCGCACCCTCAAGGAGCGGGTGGGCTCCTGCCGCGACCTGGCGATGCTGATGGTGGAATCCTGCCGCTGCGTGGGGCTGCCGGCCCGCTTCGTGAGCGGCTACCACCTCGTGGAACCGAAACCCAAGCGCTACGACCTGCACGCCTGGGCTGAGGTGTACCTGCCCGGTGCCGGCTGGCGGGGCTTCGATCCCAGCGGCATCGGCGTGATCGATGACCGTTACATCACCCTGGCCACCTCCTCCAAGCCGGAGCTCACCGCGGCGATCACCGGCAGCTTCTCCGGCCCCCCCGGCGTAAGCAGCGAGTTCAGCTGGGCGATCGAGGCGGAGCTGCTGGATGGCAGCCCCCCAGGGGCGGCCGTGGTGCCGTCAGAGCCCACCGACCTGCCAGTAGCCAAACGAAGCTGATCCACGCCGGGCCGCCCCTTGGCCTTCCGTTTCCAGGTTCACCACCTGGCCCCGGCCCCTGTCCTTGGCCACATACAGTGCCGCATCGGCGGCCCCCATCAGCTCGCTGAGGCCGTAGCCGGCCGGACCCGCCGTGGATGCCACCCCCACCGACAGGTTCACCAGAACCTGCTGGCCGTCCCCGGTGGCGATCGCGGTGGCGTTAATCCTTTCGCGCGTGCGCTCCAGCATCAGGGTGGCCCCATCCCCCGGCAGCTGCACGAGGATGGCAAACTCGTCGCCGCCGAGGCGGCCCACCAGGTCGCTGCCCCGCACGGCCGCCCGCAACAGTTCGGCGACCTGGCGAATCACCTGGTCGCCAGCGTCGTGCCCGTGGGTGTCGTTGATCTGCTTGAAGAAATCCACATCGATCAGGGCCATGGCCATCGGCTGCTCCGTCTGGCGGGCACGGCTGAGCAGCTCTTCAGCGGCCTCGCTGAAGGCGCGGCGGTTGTAGATGCCCGAGAGGGCATCGATCTGGGCCAGCTGCAGCAACTCGGGGATCAGCACCCGGCGCAGCTGGAACATCAGGCCCACGCAACCGGCGCTCAAGGGCAGCAGGCCGGCCAGAAACACCTTCAGCACAAAGGTCAGGGCCTCCGTGCGGGCCGCCTGCACATCGGTGATCGTGATCAGGCTGGCCCGTTCGCCGTAGCGGCCGCCGCCCTCAAGGGCCAGGGGGTACTGGCGGATCGTCATCAGCACGTCTCCACCGATCCACGGAAGCGGCCCCTGAAACACCACCTCGTCGCGGGTGAGGCAGGCGATCAGGGTGGAGGTGGAGGGGCACTCGGCGAACAGCTCCCGCAGGTGCCGCTGGTGGGGCAGCTGCAGCACATGGGGCAGGGGCAGCCCCACCAGGGCGGCATTGGAGGCGGCCAGAACCAGGCCGCGCTGATCCACCACCAGGGCGTTCTCCACCTCCCGGGCGGCGGCGGCCATCTGCAGACGGCGCTGCAGGTTGTGGAGGGGCTCGTAGCTGGTGAGCCCCACACTGAGCCGGCGCTGCAGGCTCTCGGCATCCCGCCGCAACTCCCTCGCCCCCTGGGAGAGCACCAGAAAGCCGGCCACCAGGGCCATCAGCGCCGATGCACCGGTAGCGGCCACCAGCAAGTCGAGCCAGAGCTGGCGGTTCACGCGGCTGCTGAGCAGCTCCGTGCGGCCTGGGGCGCTGAGCAGCCGGCCGATCATGGGTCCACCAGAAAGGCCGTGGTGGGCCGGGGCAGGGGGCCATCCGGCGGGATGCGCCCGGCAGTCCTGAGCAAGGCGCCCATGCCGCCGATCGCCCGAGCCACCGGCCCGTCAGCCGCCAGCAGGCGTCGCTGCTGGCCTGGTTCGGGATACCGCAGCCCCAGTTCCGACTGCTGGAATTCCCCGGGGCTGATCTGCTGGCGCTGGGCCATCAGGCCCACGGCCTCGGTGCGGTGGCGGCGGGCATAGGCCTGGGCCGCCCACCAGGTGCGCACCAGGGCCTGGATGTCAGATCGCCGGGTGCGCGCCGTCTCCGGCGCCACGGCCAGCACATCCACCACTTCGCCGGGCATGCGACGGCTACTGAACAGCTCGTGGAAGCGATCGTCCTGGCGGAGGGACAGGTCGTAGGGGGGATAGGTGACGACCGCATCGATCTCGCCGGCCCGCAGCAACTCGATGAGTGCCACCGGCCCCTCGAAGCGCAACTGCAGATCATCGATCGCCACGGGCTGGCCCTCCAGGCTGCGCAGCAACAGGTATTCGGCCAGCACCGTGCGCTCCAGACCCACCCGTTGGCCGGCCAGGGCGGCGGGCCTGGCGAGACCCACCCGGGCCAGCAGCCGGTCGGCCCCCACCGATTCATCCAGCACGAGCACCAGCTGCGGACAGCGGGCCGGCGCCTCCTGGCAGACGGCAATGGCCTCGGGCAGGGTGGTGGCCATCACGTCCACATCGCCGTTCACGAACCCAAGGCGCTGATCCGCCAGCGAACTCGACTGCGTCACGCGCAGATCGATGCCGAAGGGTTTGCCGAGCTGCTTCTGCTCGGCCAGATAGAGATATTCGTTGGCGGGCCAGCTGGTGATCGACACGGACAGCTGCCGCCCCTGGCGCCACTGCAGCCAGAGAGCCGACCCCCCGATCGCCGCCAGCGCCAGCAGCAGGGGCAGAAGCAGCCAACGCCGCCAGGGCACAGCAATTCGGGCCGGCGGCGAGGAGGGACTGGGAAGGTGCACGGTGGCGGAAAAGCGGGCGAACTGTCAGCGAGGGACCGTCAACGCAGGGCGGCCCGGACGGGGACCTGGCTCACCCGGGGCAGGGCACTGTCGGGGGTCACCAGCTTGAGCGCGCTCTGCACCGCCTGCACGGCCTCCAGGTTGCGCTCCAGTGTCCCCCCGGGGGCAAGCATGGCCTCCTGCTGCCGCAGGGGCCAATACACCAGGCCCTGTTCGGCCGCGCTGAACTCAGCTGGGGTGAGACCCTCCCGGCGGCCGCGCAGCTCAGCCAGGGAGCCGATACCGGGCCGGGCCGCCACCTGATCGCCCCCCCGGGACTCATCGAGCACGAGCACCACCACCGGACAGCGGTCCGGCGCCCGCGAGCAGATGTCCACCGCCTCCACCGTGGTGAGCTGGGCCAGCTGCAACTCCCCCCGCAGGAAGGCATGCACGATCGCCTGGGGATCGGGGAACTCAGCTGTGCGCAGCCTGAGGCCTTCGGCGGCAGCCAGATCGTTCAGTTCGGCCAGGTAGAAGTATTCGTATCCGGGCCAGTTGGAAACGGGCAGGATGAGCTCGGGAGCCGCCCGGCTGCAGGCGCCGCCCAGCACACCGGCCAGCAGCAGCCCAGGGCGATCGGGAGGCTGCGCGGCGGCGGCGGCGGCGCCATGCATGGAGAGGTGGACAAACGGCCACGGCTGGCCTGAGCCCCCAACACCACGACCGCGGTTTCAAGACGAACCTCAACCGTAGATAGCGCCATTGACCGGCACCCCTACCGTTCATGGCGTGACACGAATGGCCCGGAACCGACCTGCCCCATGCCCCCTTCCAGTCAGGTCTGGCCAGCAGCCGTTCCAGCCGAGCCGGAGAGAGCCCCCGCACGGGGTGGCACCCTGGCCGTTCTGGCCCTGCTGAGCGGGCTGGCGGTGCTGCTCAATGCCCTGCCCATCCCGCTGTTCTACGGGATCCAGGTGCTCCTGGGTTCGGTGCCGGCGATCTACGCCCTGCTGCTCTGGCCCCGCTGGTGGGGGGTGGGGATCGGCCTGCTCGCCAGCCTGCAGACCTGGGGCCCCTGGGGCCACCCCTGGGCGGTGGTGATCTTCACCCTTGAACTGCTGTGGCTGTGGTTATGGCTGCGCCGCCCCCAGGTCAGCGGAGATCCCCGCAACGACGGCCAGGTGATGCTGCTGGCCATCGGCTACTGGCTGCTGGTCGGCGCCCCCCTGGTGTTCCTGTTCTATGGCCTGGTGATGCGGATCGACCCGGCCAACGTGCTGATGGTGGCCGTGAAGCAGAGCTTCAACGGCGTGCTCAACACCGAGCTCGCCTTCACCGCTCTGGTGATCACCCGCGCCATCCAGGCCCGGCGCAACGCCGGACCTGGCATGTCGCTGCGGGGGGCGATCATCGCCCTCGTGCTGATCGCCCTCACCCTGCCCACCCTGCTGGTGAGCATCACGGCCGGCAGGCAGCTGCAGCGGGCCGTGGAAGAGGGGGTGCTGGACGGCCTGAAGACCATCAGCCTGGCGGTGTCACGGGTGGGACCGGGCCAGCAGACCAACCAGCTGCTGATCGACCAGCTCGGCGGCGATCTGGCCTACCGGCGCATCGCCGTTGACGGCAGTGAAGACAGCTCAGCGGCCGCCCTGTTCGACCGTCTCGACAGCCAGTTCAGCGACAGCGGCCGCAGCCAGGTGGAGAACCGGGAGCTGGCCCTGCTCATCCCACGGGGACAGGGCCCGGCCCTGCACAAGTGGGTGAACGGCTACTGGAGCTACAGCGACCAGTACAACCGCCCCGCCGGCACCGAGCTGGTGCAGGTGGTGGCACCGGCCCGCCCAGCGGTGAGGCGCCTGCAGGAACAGAGCAGCCAGCTGCTGGCAGTGACCCTGGCCGTGGTGGTGGGAGGAGCCTTGCTCAGCAGTTCCGTGGGCCGGCGGTTTGAGCGGGAGTTCGCCCTGGTGCTCGATCCCCGGCGGGGGGATGGCGGGGGACCTTCGGATCCGGCCCAGCCCCAGGTCGGCTCGCAGGTGGCCCCGTTACGGCTCCCGGCCGTGAGCGAATTGCGCACCCTGGCCCGGCAGATCAATCAGCGGATCCTGGAGGCCAACCAGCTGTCGAGGGCGCTCCAGGTGAGCAACACCGATCTGCAGCGCACCCAGCTGGAGCTGGAGCACCTGCTCACCACCGATCCACTCACCGGCTGCGGCAACCGCAAGGCCCTGGACCAACGCCTCCAGGAGGAATGGCATCGGGCCCGGCGCAGTGGCGAACCGCTCTCCTGCCTGTGCATTGCCCTCGACGGCGTGGACCTGGCCAGCAGCGAGTTCGGTGCCGCGGCCGGGGAGGCGCTGCAGAAGGCTGCGGCCCTGGCCCTGAGGGAGCGGCTGCGCATCACCGACCATCTCTTCCGCCAGTCCCACCGCCAGTTCGTGGTGATTGCCACGGGCTGCAATGCCAGCGATGCCCAGCATCTGGGCCGCAGCCTGCTGGCGGCGATCGATAACGTGTGGATCCGGCCGCAGGCTGATGGAGCTGTGGCTGGACCCACCTGCAACATCTGGCAGCGGGACGATCCGGAACTGCGGGCCTTGCCACGGCTGGGGGTCGCCAGCCTGGACATCCATCAAGATTCAGCCGAGAGCCTGCTGGAGCGGGCCGAAGAGTGCCTGACGGCCACCAGGCCCGCCAGTCAGGCCTTCACCGCTTCGGGGCTCACCAGTTCAGGCCATGCAGCTTCGGCAGTGGAGCTGTCTTGAAGGTGACGGCGAACAGCCGGGGAATGCGGCGGCTGTTGTACACCCGGAACTCCCGCACCACGCTCGCCCCCTCCTCGCGAACGGCCTGGTTCAGAACCACCGAACCATCGGGATCGGACACGGAACGGTGAAAGGTGCCCGGCGGAATGCGCAGGATGTCGCCACCCGCCTCAAGACGCACAATGTGATACGGATAATTCCAGCCGAAGTTCACCAGATAAAACGTGCGGCCTCCATGCAGGGCCAGCAGATTGTCCTCCTGGTGAGGATGAAGATAGAACTGCCAGGCACCGGTCTTCTCCTCATCCGGCGGACTCACGGCCGGCCCGGAATGGATCACCAGGTCGCGGGCATTCGAATCGGCAACCGTGATGTCGAAGAAGCGCACGGCAGGCGTATCCCGGAACTTCTCGTAGGGGATCAGCTCAAACATCGGCGCCGGCTTCGGCATGAAGGCAGTCATCGGCCTGGGGGGGGTGTGGGGCTGGGGAGGTAGTCAGTGAACCGAACCAGCACACCCGGCAACCGTGGCAACCACTACCGAAGTCCGCCGAACACTGGTCAGTTTCGAGAGTGACCCGAATCGCCGGCAGCAGGGCTCAGAACGGGATCGGCATCTCCACCGCCGCCGGCGCCGGGCTGCAGGCCTCCACCCGTTGGGCCACCACCTGGCCCACCAGCACAATCGAGGGCGAGGCGAAGTTGCCGGCGGCGGCGCGATCGGCCAGCTCCGCCAGGGGGCTGATCAGCAGGCGCTGACCCTCCACCGTGCCCTGCTGGATCACCGCCGCCGGCGTGTCGGCTGCCAGACCGCCGGCCAGCAGTTCCTCGGCGATGCGGCGCAGGTTGTGCAGGCCCATGTAGATCACCAGGCCGTCGCTGCTGCGGGCCAGGCCGCGCCAGTCAACGCCGGGGCGCAACTTGTCGATCTCCTCATGGCCGGTCACGAAGGTGACGCTGGAGCCGGCCTTGCGGTGGGTCACGGGAATGCCGGCGTAGGCAGGGGCGGCGATGCCGGCGGTGACCCCGGGCACCACCTGAACGGGAATGCCCCGGGCCGCCAGGTGGGCGGCCTCCTCGCCGCCGCGGCCGAACAGGAAGGGATCGCCCCCCTTGAGGCGCACGATCAGGCGGCAGCGGCCGGCCAGCTCCACCAGCACGGCATTGGTGCTGGGCTGGGGCACCGAGTGGTGGCCGCGGCGCTTGCCCACGAAGTGGCGCTCGCAGCCCTCCGGCACCAGGTCGAGCAGGGCCTTGGGAACCAGGGAGTCGTACACCAGGGCATCGCACTGCTGCAGCAGGCGGTGGGCCTTGACCGTGAGCAGGTCGGGATCACCGGGGCCGGCCCCCACCAGGTACACCGTGCCCAGGGCTGGCGCTTGGCTGCTCACGGCAGGGCCTCGAGGGCGTCGAGCAGCACCGCCCGCAGCGCCGGCCGCTGCAGCAGGGGCACGCCGGTGGGGCCCGGCAGCCGTTCGGTGAGGCGGTTGGCCGCCAGCACCAGGGGCAGAGCTGGGACGGCGACGTTCAGGGGCGGATCCTCGGGATCAGCGGCACTGTATGCAGCAGCCAGAGCACGGCCGCCGCTCACCCGCTCCAGCCAGGCCAGGTAGCGCTCAGCCAGGGGGTGGGCGAGCGGGTGGTGCAGCAGCAGCGGCCGCCCCTGGCCCGGCCCACTGGCCTGCCGCAGCTGCTGGAGCTCCTGGCGCAGGGCCTGCTGCCAGCAGGGCCAGGCGCCGAGAAAGGGCAGGCGCCGCACGCGGGTGTGGCGGCGCCAGTGGGCGGCGATGGCGGGCAGGTCGTGGCGCACATGGCCCCCGGGCAACAGCAGCAGCGGCACCAGGGTGAGGGGCAGGCCCGCCAGCAGCAGGTCTTCGGCATCGGGGGGGGCGGCGGCGGTGAGGGCCTGCAGGCGCACCGGCGCATCGCGCCGCTGCTCGAGGTCCGCCGCCAGGCTCACCAGCTCGGGCGGCAGGACGCCGCCGCTGCGGCCGTGCACCACCAACAGCAGCGGTTGCACGGGCGTCGCCTCCAGGCGGCGCTGCAACCGCTGGGCCACGGCGGGATCAAGCACGCGGCGGCTGAGGGGCACCAGCTGGCGTCGACACCCGGGCAGGCGGGCCAGCAGGTCGACGGCCGGGGCCGCCAGCTGGGGATCAAGATCCTCTGCCAGCCGCCGCAGGCCATCGCCCAGGGCTGGCCTGGGCCAGGCCGGCAGCCCCACGGCCACCCCCTCCAGGGCGGCACGCCGCAGCGCCGCAGGCACGGCCGCTTGCACCCAGGCGTTCAGCAGGGGCCAGGCCCGGGGGTCGCGCTGGTGGCCCAGCAGAGGAAGCAGGCCAGCCAGCTGCGCTACCGGACGGGAGCCGGCCAGACGCTCGGGATCCCCCCGCAACTGCTCCAGCAACCAGGCCGCCAGGGCAGGATTGCGCGCCATCCCCACCCGCGACGGCAACTGGGCATCCGGCTCGGCCTGGCCCACCCACCAGCGCAGCAGGCGCAGCGGCGACCCATCACCCCAGTGGCCGGCCAGGGCGCCGAGCAGATCGGCGTCGGGCTGGAGGGCGCCGCTCTCGATCGCCTGCAGCCAGGGCTCTTCATCGAGTTGGGGCAGCCGGCGCAGGCGCTGCAGAAAGGACCAGCGGCTGGACTCACCGCTGCCGGGGAGGTCGGCGGGACGGGGCTGGGCGTCGTCGGCCTGGGGGATCACGCCTCGGGGACGGCAGGGGAAGGGGGGCGCGGCAGGGCGCTGGCAGAGGACAGCCAACAGCCCAAAAACGCTAGGAGACGGCAACACTGGGCGACGGGCCAGCGGCAGGATCGCGGCGGCGGGCGCCGAAGCGCTCCACCAGCAGCTGCTCCAGCACATCCGCCAGGTCACTGAGGGGCACGCCCTTGTCGTGCAGCTCGGCCAGCTTCGGCCCGGCGTCCATGGCGCCACCGAGGAAGATCTTGGCGGCCTCCACCATCTGGCCGTCCTTGCGGGCCTTGGCTCCCATCAGGCCGATCTGGCCCATGTAGGGCTGGCCGCAGGCATTGGGGCAGCCCGTCCAGTGCATCCGGACGGCATGGGGCAACTCAACCCGTTGCTCCAGCTCCTCCAGCACCATCTGAGCCGTGCCCTTGGTGGGGATCAGGGCGAAGCTGCAGTAGGCGTTGCCGGTGCAGCTCACCGCCTCGGCCTGCAGGGGGGAAGGGTCGGGGCGGAAGCGCTGCAGCAGGGGCTCGGCCTGCAGGGCCTGGATGCGCGCTGCGGGCACATTCACAATCAGGGCGTTCTGGGCCTCGGTGAGCCGGAGCTCGCCGCTGCCATGGGTCCGGACCAATCGTGCCAGTTCCGCCATCGCTGCGGCATCCAGGCGTCCCATCGGCACATGCAGGCCCACCCAGTGCAGACCGGCCTGCTTCTGGGGCTGGACCCCCAGGCCGTCGCGCGGTGCCCGGCTCACCAGATGGCTGCCGTCATGGGGAGCCGCGGTAGCGGGATCACCGGCATGGTGGGATTCCTGTTGGGCCGCCAGCTCGGCCACGAGCTCGGTCCAGCTGTCCAGCACCGCCTGGCGGTAGCCCTCCAGACCGAGCTGGTCGATCAGATACATCAGCCGACTCTTGTTGCGCTGCTGGCGGTTGCCGGCGCGCTCGAAGTGGCGCAGCACCGCCAGGGTGAAGCCGGACAACTGATCCGCCGGCAGCCACAGCCCCAGGGGGATCGCCAGTTCGTTGCGCTGGGCCGAGAAGAAGCCGCCCACCATCACCGTGAAGCCCAGCTCGCCGTTGTGGTGGGCGGGCAGGAAGGCCAGGTCGTTGTGCAGGAGGAAGCTGTCGGGGGCGCCGCCCACTGCCACGTTGAACTTGCGGGGCAGGTTGCGCGGGCCGGCCGGACCCAGCAGGGCCGCCTGGATGGCGTCCACCAGCGGCCGGGTGTCGATGATCTCCTCGGGGTCGATGCCGGCCAGAGGATTGCCAGTGATGTTGCGGGGGTTGTCATGGCCCGACTGGCGGCTGGTGAGCCCCACCCGCTCCAGCTGCGCCATCAATGGCGCCATGTCCTCCAGCAGCAGGCCCCGCAGCTGGAGGTTCTGGCGGGTGGTGATGTCGGCACTGCCGTGCTCGCCGCAGCGATCCACCACCTCGGCCAGCACCGCCAGCTGCTCGGCGCTGATCACGCCGTTGGGCAGGCGAAGCCGCACCATGAAGCGCCCCGGCGTCACAGGGCGGAAGAAGATCCCCAGCCACTTCAGCCGAATGGTGAGGGTGGCCTCATCGAGCGATTCCCAACCCTGGCGCCCCAGCTGCTCCAGGCGGGGGGCCAGGTCCAGGCCGCAGAGCTCGGCCTTGGCCTGCTCCACCTTGCTGAGGGCGGACGGGGGGGAAGCAACGGAAGCAGGGTTCATCGGCACAGGCCAGAGGCGCAAGCAGGACGTCGGAGGTCCCAGCCAGTGGTCGGGAAGAGCCCGGATCGGGACGGCTGGGATCCGAGCGAGCGCCGATGAGAGCTACGCCGCCGGAAGAGATACAGAGAAGTGGCGCCCATGGCAGCGGCGAACACTTCCGTGCTGGATGATCTCCTCTCAGGAGATCCTCAGATTGTGCGCCGAGGCGCCCGGTGTCCGTGTCGCAACCGCTACCAACCATCGCCCTGAGACGGGACCAGCAGCTGCAGGCCCTCGGCCCAGAGCGGGCCCGCTTCCGCGAGCTGATCGGCAAGGTGGGCAGTGGCGAGCACACCAGCACCGGCCTCAACCGCGAGGAGGCCCGCACCGCCATGGATCTGATGCTCCAGGGCCAGGTGAGCGAGGCCCAGCTCGGAGCCTTCCTGATCGCCCACCGCATCCGCCGGCCCCTGCCGATCGAACTGGCCGGCATGCTCGACAGCTATCGCCAGCACGGGCCCGTGCTGCGCACCCCCGGCAGACGGGCCCTGAGCTTCGGCGTGCCCTACGACGGCCGCAGCCGCACCGCACCGCTGCTGCCCCTGCTCGCCCTGGTGCTGGCCAGCACTGGCGTGCCCGTGGTGCTGCACGGCGGCGCGCCGATGCCGGTGAAGTACGGCGTCACCCTGGCAGAGCTGTTCGGCGCCCTGGGCATCGAGTGGTCCGGCCTGGCGCTGACGGACCTGCAGGAACGCCTCGATCACCACAACCTGGCCCTCAGCCACCAACCCGACCACTTCCCCGCCGCCGACCGCCTGCTGCCAGCCCGCGACGAGATCGGCAAGCGGCCGCCGGTGGCCAGCCTGGAGCTGCTCTGGACCCCCCATCGGGGCGACCACCTGCTGGTGAGTGGCTTTGTGCATCCGCCCACCGAGAAGCGCGCCTGGGAAGCCCTCAGCGCAGCCGGCGAGAGCGAGGTGCTCACCGTGAAGGGCCTGGAGGGCTCCACCGACCTGCCCTCCAGCCGCGCCGGCATCTGCGCACGCCTGCGGCAGGGTGAAGCCGAGCGCCTGCTGCTCCACCCGCGCGACCACGGGCTCCACGGCGAGGAAACAGCCTGGGACAACCTGGAGGTGTGGCAGGGGCAGGCCATCGCCGCCCTGGCGGGTGAGGGACCGCTGGCCAAGCCCCTGCACTGGAACCTGGGGGCCTACCTGTGGCTTGCCGATCAGATCGACACGCTGGCCGCCGCCCTTGACCAGGCCCGCGGCCTGCTGGCCGCCCGCAGTGGCGAGCGCCTGCGGCAAACATTGGCCAATCGGTAACAACCGCCACTCACAATCAACGGGGCGGCGTGGTGTCTTGGTTGAGTCCGGTCAGCTCGTGCGCCGGCAATTCGCCTGGCCGGTTCGGTGCGCTTCGTTGTGGAGCCCGACCGGAGTGCAAGTCGCCATCACTCCGGCACTGTCCACGCCGCTTCATCACGCAGCTCCGTATCGCCCATGTCCAATCTTTCGCGCCGCAAGTTTCTGCTCACCGCCGCCGGCTCTGCGGCGGGTGCCGTCTGGCTGGCCGCCTGTGGCGGCCCCAGCAAGAAGCCTGAAATTCAGGCCAACAGCACAGCCACCGGCGCTGACGCTCCCGAGGTGCCCGGGGCCACCCTGGGCTTCATCGCCCTCACCGATGCCTCCCCACTGATCATTGCCCTGGAGAAGGGCTTCTTCGCCAAGCACGGCCTGCCCGAGGTGAAGGTGGTGAAGCAGACCTCCTGGGCCGCCACCCGCGACAACCTGGAGCTGGGCAGTGCCGGCGGCGGCATCGACGGCGCCCACATCCTCTCGCCGATGCCCCTGCTGCTCACGGCCGGCACGATCACCAAGAGCAAGCAACCCCTGCCGATGTACACCCTGGCGCGGCTCAACACCCAGGGCCAGGGGCTGTCGGTGTCGAAGGACTTTCCAGGCCTCACCATCAAGGACGCCGAAGCCATGAAGAAGGCTCTGGCCACGGCCAGTGCCAAGGGCCGCAAATTCAAGGCGGCCGTCACCTTCCCAGGCGGCACCCACGACCTGTGGATGCGCTACTGGCTGTCGGCCAACGGGGTTGATCCCAACAAGGACGCCGACCTGGTTGTTGTACCGCCGCCGCAGATGGTGGCGAACATGCAGACCGGCACCATGGACACCTTCTGCGTGGGTGAGCCCTGGAACCAGCGCCTCGTGAACAAGAAGCTGGGCTACACCGCCGCCCAGACCGGTGAACTCTGGGACAAACACCCCGAAAAGGCCTTCTCGCTGCGGGCCGACTGGGTGGATGCCAATCCCAAGGCCGCCAAGGCCCTGCTGATGGCGGTGCAGGAAGCCCAGATCTGGTGTGACGATCCGGCCAACCTCGATGAGATGTGCGAGATCGTCGCCAAGGACAAGTACATCAAGGCATCGGTCGACGACATCAAGCCCCGCCTCGCCGGCACGGTCGACTACGGCGACGGCCGCAAGGTGACGAACAGTCCCTACAAGATGCTGTTCTGGGCGAGCGATTCTTCCTTCCCCTTCAAGAGCCACGACGCCTGGTTCGTGACCGAGGACATGCGCTGGGGCTATCTGCCGGCCAACACCGACATCAACGCCCTGGTGAACAAGGTGAACCGTGCCGATCTGTGGAAGGAGGCGGCCAAGGCCATCGGCCAGGAGAAGGCGATTCCCGCCAGCGATTCCCGCGGCAAGGAAACCTTCTTCGACGGCGTGGTGTTCGATCCGGAAAATCCCAAGGTCTACCTCGATGCGCTGAAGATCAAGGCCATGGCCTAATCAGGTCCTGAGCTGCACTGCCCGTCTTCCTTCATCCATCCGTCGTGACTCCTGCTCCCACCTCGAGCCGGCGGCGGCGCCGGCTGCTGCCGGCCCTGCCGCAGGCTCTTCCCTACCTGCTCTGCATCGGCGCCTTCCTGCTGGTGTGGCAACTACTCTCGGCCGTGCTCGGCGTGGGCCGACTGCCTGGCCCGATCAACGTGATCGTTGACACCTGGGACCCCTACATCAGCCATCCCTTTTTCGACGATGGCGGCACCAGCAAGGGCCTGGGCTGGCAGATCCTGATCTCCCTGCAACGGGTGGCCGTGGGCTATGGCCTGGCCGCCGTGGTGGGCGTCGCTATTGGCGGTGCACTGGGGCTGAACCGCTTCGCCGGCAAGGGCTTTGACCCGGTGGTGCAGGTGCTGCGCACCGTGCCGCCGCTGGCCTGGTTTCCGATCTCGCTGATGGTGTTTCAGGACGCCAACACCTCGGCCATCTTCGTGATCTTCATCACGGCGATCTGGCCGATCATCATCAACACCGCCGTGGGCATCCAGGAGATCCCGCAGGACTACACCAACGTGGCCAGAGTGCTGCGGCTCAGCAAACGGGCCTACATCAGCAACATCGTGATCCCGGCCACGGTGCCCTATGTGTTCACCGGCCTGCGCATCGCCGTGGGCCTGGCCTGGCTGGCGATAGTGGCCGCCGAGATGCTCAAGGCCGATGGCGGCATCGGCTACTTCATCTGGGATGCCTATAACGCCGGCGGCGACTCCAGCTCCAGCCAGATCATCCTGGCGATTGTGTATGTGGGCGTGGTGGGCCTGCTGCTCGATCGGCTGGTGGCCTGGGTGGGCCGCAAGGTGAGCCGAGGGGCCGCCTGAGATGGCCACCCCAAATGGACTGCTCACGGTTGACGCCGTCACCCAGACGTTCAACCTCGACGACGGCGGCCGCTATGTGGCCCTGCAGGGGGTGACCCTGGACGTGCGCGCCGGCGAATTCATCACCCTGATCGGCCACTCCGGCTGCGGTAAGAGCACCCTGCTCAACCTGATGGCCGGGCTCAGCCAGGCCAGCGAGGGGGGGATCCTGATGAATGGCCGCCAGATCACCGAACCGGGGCCCGACCGGATGGTGGTGTTCCAGAACTATTCGCTGCTGCCCTGGCTCACGGTGCGCCAGAACATCGCCCTGGCGGTGGACACCGTCTACCCCCAGCTGAGCGTCGGCGAGCGCCGGGAGATCGTGGAGCGCAACATCCAGCTGGTGAACCTCAGCGCCGCGGCCCAGAAGCTGCCGGCCGAGCTCTCCGGCGGCATGAAGCAGCGGGTGGCGATCGCCCGGGCCCTGGCGATCCGCCCCACCCTGCTGCTGCTGGATGAACCCTTTGGCGCCCTCGATGCCCTCACCCGCGGCAACCTGCAGCAGCAGCTGATGCAGATCTGCCAGGAGTCACAGCTCACCGCCGTGATGGTCACCCACGACGTGGACGAGGCCCTGCTGCTCTCCGACCGGGTGGTGTGCCTGAGCAACGGCCCCGCCGCCGGCATCGGCCGGATCGTGGAGGTGCCGATCCCCCGGCCCCGGGAGCGGCTCACGGTGATGGCCCACCCCGACTACTACCACCTGCGCGCCGAGCTGATCCATTTCCTCCAGGAGCAGCGCCGCCTCAAACAGCAAGCCGCCGCCAGCCACCGATGACCACCGCCCCAGCTGCCAGCCCCGCCAGCACCGGCCAAGCCTTCCTGGAGTTCCGGGATGTAGGCCAGGTGTTCCAGACGCGCCGCGGCCCCTTCGAGGCCCTGCGCGCCATCAACCTGCAGGTGCGCCAGGGGGAGTTTCTCTGCGTGATCGGCCACTCCGGCTGCGGCAAGAGCACCCTGCTGAACATGGTGAGCGGCTTCCTGCAGCCCAGCAGCGGCACGGTGACCCTGGAGGGTACGCCGATCGTGCGCCCTGGCCCAGACCGGATGGTGGTGTTCCAGAACTACTCGCTGCTGCCCTGGCTCACGGTGTGGCAGAACGTGGAGATGGCCGTGAAGGCGGCCCGCCCGGAACTGGCTGCAGCCAGCCGCCGCGACGTGGTGAGCCACCACCTGGAGATGGTGGGGCTGCTGGAGGCCCGCGCCAAACGGCCGGGCCAACTCTCCGGCGGCATGCGCCAGCGGGTGGCGATCGCCCGGGCCCTGGCGGTGTCACCGGCGGTGCTGGTGCTGGATGAACCCTTCGGCGCCCTCGATGCGATCACCAAGGAAGAGCTGCAGGAGGAGCTGCTGGCGATCTGGCGCGAGCAGAAGCCCACGGTGCTGATGATCACCCACGACATCGACGAGGCCCTGTTCCTCGCCGACCGGATCGTGATGATGACCAACGGCCCCTCGGCCACGATCGGCGAGATCCTGGACGTGCCGTTCGAGCGGCCCAGGAGCTACGAGGCCATTCAGGACGACCCTCGCTACGGCCAGCTGCGCAACCACGCCCTCGACTTCCTCTACCGCCGCTTTGCCCACGACGTGGACTGAAGAGGGATCGAACCCCGGGGCGTTTGGCTCAGCAATTTGCCGATACTGAAGCAACTGTGCTGGTGCATGGTGCGCGCCAACGGGAGCAGCGCGGGGGCGTGTGGAGCTCAAGGCGGAGCCCTCGGACAGGACTCAGCCCAGCTCGCCCTCACCCTCACCCTCCAGCAACTGCCGGTACAACCCCGCTAGGCGCCGCTCCAATTCCCCCGCGTCCATCCCCGGCAGCTCCAACGGGCCCAAGCGCTGCAGCGCCCGCTCCGGTGGATCGGGTGGCAGCGGGTCGGGGGGCTGGAGGCGCGGCGCCGGGCGGGCCCGCAGGCCCACGGGCCACCAGGGCGGCAGGCCCTCGGCGTTGCCCGGTTCGGGAGCATCGCGGCGCAGGCCGGCCAGCAGCTGGTCGCGGTCGCGGCCATGCCAGGCCAGCAGCAGCCAGGGGTCCTCATCCAGCCGCTGGGCGAACACGTAGAGCACGGCGGCGATGTGCTTGCAGGGCACGGCGTCGTCGGGGCAGCCGCAGCGCACCTGCAGATCGCTCCAGCGGCGCGGAAACAACGGCACCCCCACCGCCTCGAACGGCTCCTCCAGGTCGCGGGGCACCTCGCGCCCAGGCGGGCGGCCATCACCTGCTCCAGCGCCTTCCACTGCGCCTTGCTGGGGTGCGCCTTGCTGGGGCCGGCGCTGCGCACGCTCACCCGATAGGGCGTGGCCCTGGAGCCCTGCACCCGGGCCTCCAGCCGACCCGCCTTCACCAGCAGCTCCTGCACCTTGCCGCCACGGGCATAGCGGCGCCCCCGCTCCATGCGCGGCCCCAGCCCATAGCCCTCCAGCACCGCCGTGAACCGCTGCGACCACCACTGATTCGCCAGCGGCCTTCCCGTTTGCTCATCGCTCCTCCCCCGGCTCGCGCAGCTGAATCAACCGGCGCAGCTCGTCGGTGGAGAGCTGGCTGAGGGCCTGCTCGCCGCTGCCCACCACCCGTTCGGCCAGCTCGCGCTTGCCGCGGATCAGCGCATCGATGCCCTCCTCCACCGTGCCGCCGCACACCAGCTTGTGCACATGCACGGTGCGCTTCTGGCCGAGGCGATGGGCCCGGTCGGTGGCCTGGTCTTCGACCGCCGGATTCCACCAGCGGTCGTAATGGATCACATGGGAGGCGGCGGTGAGGTTGAGGCCGGTGCCGCCGGCCTTGATCGAGAGCAGAAACACTGGCGGCCCATCGGGCTCACTGAAGCGAGCTACCAGCTGCTCGCGCCGCGCCCGGCTCAGGCCGCCGTGCAGCCACAGCAGCTCCTCGCCGCAGGTGCGGCACAGGTGGGTGGCCAGCCGCTCGCCCCAGGTGGTGTACTGGGTGAAGATCAGCGCCCGCTCGCCGGCCTCGAGAATCGCCGCCAGCAACTGCTCGCAGCGGCTGAGCTTGCCGGAGCGGCCCTCCAACGCTGAGCCGTCGTCGAGGTAGTGGGCGGGGTGGTTACACACCTGCTTGAGCCGGGTGAGGCCCGCCAGCACCAGCCCCTGGCGGGCGATGCCCTCGCTCTGCTCCGCCAGCTCCAGCAACTCATCGGCCACCACCTGTACAGCGTGGCCTGCTCCTCGCTGAGTGTGCACAGCTCGGTCTGCTCGATGCGGCCCGGCAGGTCGGGGAGGATGGTGGGATCGCTCTTGAGGCGCCGCAGCAGAAATGGCGCCGTGAGCCGCCGCAGCCGCTCGGCCGCCTCCGGATCACGGTCGCGCTCGATCGGCAAAGCGAAGCGCTGGCGGAACTGGGCCAGGCTGCCGAGCAGCCCGGGATTGAGCAGCTGCAGCAGCGCCCACAGCTCCAGCAGGCGGTTTTCCGCCGGCGTGCCGGTGAGGGCGACCCGCCGCTCGGCCCGCAGCCCCGCCGCGGCGCGCGACACGGCGGTGTAGGGATTCTTGAGCTGCTGGGCCTCGTCGAACACCAGCCGGCCCCAGTCCAACTTCGCCAGCAATGCCGCATCGCGGCTGAGCACGCCATAGCTGGCAATCAGCACACCGCCCGGCCCGAGGGCCTTGAGGCTGCGGCGCAGGGCCGCCAAGGTGCGGGGCCGCTCCGGGCCGTGGTGCAGGGCCAGCTTCAAGCCCGGTGCGAAGCGCTCCAGCTCCCGTTGCCAGTCGCCCAGCAGCGACACCGGCGCCACCACCAGGGTGGGGGCCTCGAGCGGGTCGGCGAGCAGGGAGGCGATCAGTTGGGCGGTCTTGCCCAGGCCCATGTCGTCGGCCAGGCAGGCCCCCAACCCCAGCTGGCCGAGGAACACCAGCCAGCCCAGGCCCCGTTGTTGGTAGCAGCGCCTCCAGCCAGGGGCGATCCTCCGGCGCCGGCAGCGGCCACCAGCACCGCCGCTAGGCCCTGCCGCACGGCTGAGCCCGCAGCGCCGGGACATAGGGAATCAGCCCCTTGGCGGCTGCCTGCAGCTGGACCTCGATCGGCAGGCTGCGGATGTCGCGCAGGAAGCCATCCACCTCCAGGATCCAGGGGATCTCGGAGGATTCGAGCAGGCTGGGCAGGCACCAGCGCGGGCTGAAGGGGGTGATCTTCAGCAGATCGCGAACCCTTTTGGCATGGTTGTGGGAGGTGCTGGAGGCCACGCCGAAGTGAGCGGCGATCGTGGCGGCGCTGCAGTGGGGGCTCTGGGTGGCATCAAAGAGGAAGTTGGCGGCACCGATGGCGTGCACCACGCCGGCGCACCAGGAGGGGTCGCGACCCGTGAGCAGCAGCGACGGACGCTTGCGGGCCAGGGCGGCCACCGCCTCGTGGATCAGGGCGCGGTAGTCGTCGTCGAGGTGGCGGGCGCAGAAGGGGTCGATGCGCAGCAACAGCCTGTCCACCGTCTCGCGGAGGGCGGCGGGCTGCCTGGGGTCCGCCGTCGATCCAGGCCACCAGCGCCAGGGCCACCGCCTCCAGCTGCTGGAGATCGGCGCGGCGGGGTGGTTTGAGCACCTGCGGCGTCTCGATCAGCATCACGGTGGGGTAGGCGTCGCCGGGGGCCACCGGCCAGCCGTAGCGCCTGATCTCCTGCAGCAGCGGCGCCGGCATGGCGGCTTGCGCCTCGAAGTTGATGGCGCGGTGGGGCGGCGCCGCGTCCATGGCATCGCGATCGCCCGCCTCGAAGCGTTCGCCCAGCTCCACCTAGCGCTCGTAATCCTGCAGCGACTGGAACAGGATCACGCCGTAGTGCTCGCGCTGCTGGCCGATCACGCATCCCACCCAGCCCTGGATCGCCAGAGCGCGGCAGCTCAGCTGGAAGAGGTGGCCATCGCCGGAGATGCGCTCCCAGGGGCGGCGTTGAGAGAGGGCGGCGGCCACTTCAAAAAAACGCTCCACCGCCTCCGGGCCGATGTCGCCGCTGAGGTAGGTGGAGAGCGCCTGCGTGCCCAGTGGATCCTCGTCGCCCGCAAGCTCCTGGCGCATCAGCTTCACGGCGCGGTCGAGCTGGGGAGTGGCCCCCTGCCTGATCACAGCTTCCGGCAGCAGCGGCGGCAGCAGCTCGAGCAGATCGGCCCGGTTCACCACCACCCGCCGGCCGCGGTGGGCCGGGGCGGCAGGGGGCCTGGGGGTCGTGGAGGGCATTGGCGATCGCCGGCTCCAGCACCGCCAGCGGCTGATCGGCCGGGCCCACGGCCGAGCTTGCGGATGGCACCACCGGCCTCCATCACCAGGGCGACCAGGGGGCGAACCGTGCTGCCATCCTCCTGGGCCACAAAAGCCGGCATCGTCACCAGCCCTACCTCCCACACCGTGCCACTGGCATCGGCGCCGAAACCACGGGCGAATCGGGAAGGGGGGTCATGGTGCCCGGACGGCAGGGGCCTGCAGCATGCTGCCGGAAGCGGGCGGGCGGCGCAGGGATTGCCTCCGCGGGAGTTCAACGCGATCCGGGATGGGGGAGCGCCCCACCGGAAATCATGCCATCACCGGCGCTAGCATGCCAGCACAATCAGCTGGCATTGATGGCGACCATCACGGTGCGAGGGCTGGGGGGCGACGACCTGGCGGCCCTGAAGCAAGCGGCCGAGCGCGAGGGCATCAGCATGAATCGCCTCGCCCTGCGGCGCCTGGTCGATCAGCCCCCGGCCGCGGCGATCGCTGGCCCTTCGATGCTCGATGCCTTGGCCGGCACCTGGAGCCAGCAGGAGGCCGAATGCTTCCAGGCGGCGATTGCGCCGCTTGGGCAGGTGGATCCCGATCTCTGGGGTTGAGCGGTGCGACCGATCGCCCTCGACACCAACACCTACGTGGGCTTCAAGCGCGGTGAGCCGACCTGTGTGGAGCTGATCCGCCAGGCCAGACGGCTGCTGATCAGCAGCACCGTTCTGGGAGAACTGCTGGCGGGTTTCGCCTGCGGGGATCGGGAGGCGCGCAACCGCGAGGAGCTGCGTCGCTTCCTGGCGGTGGATTCGGTGCAGGTGATCCCCGTGGGCCTGGAGACCGCCGATGCCTATGCCTTGATCTACCGCAGCCTGCGGCAGCAGGGCACGCCGATTCCCAGCAACGACCTCTGGATCGCCGCCAGTTGCCTGGAGCATGGAGCGCTGCTGTTCAGCCTCGATGCCCACTTCGAGCGCGTACCCGGACTGCGGCTGGTGCGCTCCTGGGCGGAGGTGTTGTGAAAGGGGGTGGCACACGTTCAATGGGGGCTGATACGCCCTCCTGCCCCCGCCACTCACCGCGCTGGCGCCACCGCGGCCTCCATCGCTGAGGTGGTGCAGAGCAGCAGGCTGCAGCCACGGGTCTTGGCCGCGGCCAGGCTGGAGGGGTAAGTCCAACAGCCATGCCGATGACCGTCCATCCCAGCGTGGCTGGCCCCTTCCTGGTGCTGCTGGTGCTCGCCCACCTGCAGGCGGTCGCGGTGGCCTGGGGACTGGCGCTGGCCGCCGCCCGTCAGCGGCCCGCCGGCGGCAGGGGCTGCCTGGTGCTGGGCTTCGCCGCCTTCGGGCTGGCGGCGCTGGCGGAAACCCTCGACCACACCACCACCCGCTGGCTGTACGTGAACCACACCAGCAGCTGGAACGGCCTGTTCTTCTCGGCCCTGGCGGCGGGCATCGCCCTGCTGGCCGCGGCGGTCAGCACGAACCGGGGCCTGCGGGCGTTGCTGCTCGCCCTGGTGCTGGCGGGCGCGGCCGGCTACGCGGCCTTCGGCAAGGGGGCGGCGATCGCCAGCCAGAGCCTGCTGTTGCTGGTGATGCTGCGGCTGTGGTGGCGCAGCTTCCACGATCCGCTGCTGTGGCTGTATCCCCTGTTCACCGTGGGGCTCACCACCCTGTTCGGGGCCCTACTCAACGCCAGCGGCGACCAGCTCTGGCACCTGTTCATCGGCCCGGCCGGCTCCCTCAGCCTGCTGGTGCTGCACGCCATCCTGCGGCGGGCCGCGCAAACCCCGAGGTCGCCGCTCGCGTTTTAGCCGCCACACCGGCCAGGTAGTGCACCCTTGCCACCCCCGCCAGGGTCGGGACCGTGGGCTGTTGTTTCGCTGGGGTGTGGCGGTTCAGCCCCGCCAGCGCCCTCCCCGCCATGGCTCCCCTGGTTGTGTTCCGCGATGGCCGCAACCGTGAGCTGATCCAGCAGGTTGGCGATCAGCCGCTCTCCCTGGCCAGCCACCTCAGCAGCCCAGCACGCGGCATCAGCCCGGATCCGCTCCACCCCGCCAGGGCCCAGGGCGCCGACCACGTAGTCGCGGTCGTCCTGCAGCCACAGCTCCAGCTGCTCGGGCCGCACCTCCACATGGAACTGCAACCCCACCGCCGAGGGGCTGATGCGGAAGGCCTGCTCGCGGCAGTGGAGGCTGCTGGCCAGCAGTTGGGCGGCGGGCGGCAGCACGCAGCGGTCGCCGTGCCAGTGCAGCACCAGCTGGCTGGTGGCCAGCCCGTGCAGCAGCAGGGCAACGGCCGGATCATGATCCGGGTGCACACACCAGCTGATGGCGCCGTAGCCCACCTCCCGCAGGGGCCGGGGCGGCTCGCCCACCTGCAGGGGAATGGCCGTACCCCCGGCCGCCAGGGCCAGCAGCTGGGCCCCCAGGCACACGCCGATCAGCGGCTGCTGCTGGGCAAGCGCCTGGCGGAGCAGCTCCACTTCCGCCGCCAGCCAGGGGTAGGCCGGGTCTCCTATGTCCGCCACCCCCATCGGCCCGCCCAGCACCAGCAGCAGGTCGTCGGGCTCCAGGTGGGGCAAGGGCTCGCCCAGGTCGAGCCGCACGATCCGGATCGGCCAGCCGCGGTGAGCCGCCTCCAGCGCAAACAGGCCCGGCCCCTCCCGCTGCAGGTGCTGGAGCGCCACCAGGCGGGTCATGGCACGGCGCCCTCTTGCACGGGCTCCACCACCACCGCCGCACCCTTCAATTCCGGCTGCTTTGAGATCGGACAGGCCAGTTCGTGCATCAGCCGGTTGGCTTCGCAGGCCAGCTCCCTCTGGGACGCGCCCCAGTGCATCGGCAGGAACACGGTGCCGGGCCGGATGCGCTCGGTGAGCTGCACCTTCACGCTCAGGTCGCCCCGGCGGGAGCGCACCCGCGCCTGCCCCCCCTCCACCAGGCCGGCGCGGGCGGCATCGTGGGGATGCACCTCCAGCAGGGGTTCGGGGTGGGCCTTGGCGACACGGGCCACGTGGGCTGTGCGGGTCATGGTGTGCCAGTGGCCCAGCACGCGGCCCACGGTGAGCACCAGGGGGTAGGCGGCATCGGGGGGCTCGGCCAGCCCCAGCGGCGGATCGGCCCAGAGGCGGGCCCGGCCGGAGGGGGTGGGGAAGTGGTGGTCGGTGTAGAGCCGGGCCTGGCCGCCGCCCGGGGTGCTGCCGGCGGGAAACGGCCACTGCTGGGGGCCGTGGTCGGCCAGGAGCTGGTGGCTGAGGCCGCTGCTGTCGCACAGCCGGCCGGCAGTGAGGGCCACGAACTCGGCGTACACCTCGGCCGCCGAGCCGTAGCTGAACTGCTCCGCAAACCCCAGCCGCCGGCCCAGCTCGGCGAAGATCGCCCAGTCGGGCCGGGCCTCGCCCGGGGGCTCGCGAAAGGCGGAACAGAGGGTGACGCGGCGCTCGGAGTTCACCATCACCCCCTCCTTCTCGCTCCACTGGGCCGCCGGCAGCAGCAGGTGGGCCACCGCTTCGGTTTCGGTGCCGGCGTAGGCCTCACTCAGCACCACCAGCGGGCAGTTCGCCACCGCCGCCCGCACCCGATCCAGGCTCGGCATGCTCACCAGCGGATTGGTGGCGGCCACCCACCAGAGGTCGAGCTCACCGCGCTCCATCGCCTCGATCTGCTGCCACACCGCCAGGCCGGGCTCGGGCGCGATCGCTCCGGGTGCGAAGCCCCAGTGGCGCTCCACCTCGGCGCGGTGCTGGGGATCACTCACCGTGCGGTAGCCCGGCAGCAGCTGGGCCAGGCCGCCCACCTCACGGCCGCCCATGGCGTTGGGCTGGCCGGTGAGCGAGAAGGGCCCGGCGCCGGGTTTGCCGATCTGGCCGCTCACCAGGTGCAGGTTGCAGATCGCCGCCACGGTGGCGGTGCCCTCGCGGCTCTGGTTCACCCCCATCGACCACAAACTCAGCGCGGCTGCGGCCTCACACCACCAATCGGCCAGCTGGCGCAGATCCGCCTCGGCGATGCCGCACACCGCCGCAGCCCGCACCGGATCCCAGGCCCGCCAGAGCGCCTCCAGCTCGGCGAAGCCCTCGGTGTGGGCCGCCACAAAGGCCTGGTCCACGCCGCCCCGCTGCAGCAGCAGGTGGCCCAGGCCGCAGAGCAGGGCTAGGTCGCTGCCGGGGGCGATCGCCAGGTGCAGATCGGCGGCATCGCTGGTGGCGGTGGCCCGCGGATCCACCACCACCAGACGCGGCCCAGCCCCCTTGCGCCGACGCTTCAGCAGCCGCTGGAACAGCACTGGATGACACTCGGCGGTATTGGTGCCGATCAGCAGCACCAGGTCGGCCAGGTCGAGGTCGTCGTAGCAACAGGGCGGGCCGTCGGAGCCCAAGCTGCGGGCGTAACCCGCCACCGCCGAACTCATGCACAGCCGCGAGTTGGCATCGAAGTTGTTGCTGCCCAGGGCGCCCTTGAGCAACTTGTTGGCCGCGTAGTAGTCCTCACAGAGGAACTGGCCGGAGCCGTAGATCGCCAGCGCCTGGGGCCCCTTGGTGGCCAGGGTGGCCTGAATGCGCTCCACCAGGAGCGAGAAGGCCCGCTCCCAGCTGATCGACGCGAAAGGCTGATCGGTGCGCGCGCGCCAGAGGGGCGTGGTGAGGCGGTTGTGATGCAGGGTTTCACCCACGGTGGCCCCCTTCACGCACACCTGACCGAGGGAGGAGGGGTGGTGGCGGTCGCCGCGGGCGGTCCACTGGCCCTCGGGGTCTGCGGCAGCCGACTCGGGGGGAGCTTTGAGCTCCAGGCCGCAGCCCACGCCGCAGTAGGGGCACTGGGCCCGGGGGGCCTGGCTGGAGGCGGAAGCGCTGACCATGGCGCCATTCGACCAAGCCGGGTGGCAGCCCAACGGTGGCGGTTGCTACCAGCAGACCGGTTGCGGCCAGGCCTGGGCCGAAACAGCGCTGAAATGGGTGTGAGCGACGCCACGTCCCCCTGACCACCCCCCTCGCCAGCACCTGCTTCGGCTTCGAGGCCGACTTCACCGGCGACCTGCGCTGCATCCCGATGGCGGTGCGGCGCAAGCTCGACCTGGCCGGCGTGAAGCTCAAGCTGCAGCACTGGAGCGAGCTGGCCGAGGCCGAGCGGGGCGAGCTGCTGGCCTGGGCCGACGACGGCGCCGCCATCGAGGCCCTGCGCGAGCACCTGCTGGCGCGCACCGCCTCCCTCAGCGCCGGCCAGGCCAAGGAGCTGCCCCGGCCCGGCGGCCACGAACCCTGGCAGCAGACCGGCCAGCTCCCCGAGGTGCTGGCCGCCTCCTGCGCCCAGCTGGGCCTGGAGCTGCGCAGCGACGGCTGGATGGCGCTCAACGAGCTGCAGCGCTTCGCCCTGGTAAAGCTCAGCCATCCCGGCCATGAGCACCGCAATCTGCCCCAGGCCCTGGCGGAGTTCGGGCTGCTGATCAAACCAACCTGAGCTGTCGCCCGGCCGACCTGCTCACCACTTGCGGTAGGGCAGGAACTTGCCGTTCATCGTCACCACCACCCGGTCGCCCTTGGGGTCCTCCTGCTTGGCCACCGTGAGGCTGAAGTCGATCGCCGACATGATGCCGTCGCCGAACTGCTCCTGGATCACGTCCTTGAGCGGCAGGCCATACACCTGGAGGATCTCGTAGAAGCGGTAGAGCAGCGGGTCGGTGGGAATCACCGGATCGAGGGCTCCCTTCACGGGATAGGTGGTGAGGGCGGCGGCCAGGGCGGCGCGATCCGGCTCCGGGATCTGCAGGGCCTCCAGCAGGGCCTGGGCCTGATCAGCTGAAGCCGTGGCCTGGCCGTACAGCAGGCTGGCGGTCCACACCTCGTCCTGGCCCAGGCGGGCACCGAGATCGGCGAAGCTGAGGCCGCTGCGGCGCTTGGCGTCGAGCAGGGTTGCGCTGTGGGGAGACAGGGCCATGGAGCCATCGGAGCTGCGGCCGGACCCTATGGGGCAGCGGCGACCAGCCGGGCAGCCGTTGCTACAGCGGCCGACGCCAGCCCTTGCCCTGCCGCTGCGCGCCTGCCTGCTGAGCGGTGGCGCCAGCCGGCGCATGGGCCGCGACAAGGCCCTGCTGCCCCACCCCGAAGGCAGCACCTGGCTGGAGCGCACCCTGCTGCTGCTGGGCCAACTCGAAGCACCGATCACCCTGCTCAGTCGCCACCCGGCCCACCTGGCCCTGGCCCCAGCTCCGATCAGCGCCCTGGCCGAACCGCCCCCATGGGAGGGGCCCCTGCTGGCCCTGCACCGGCTGATGCAGTGCCACCCCGGGGAGCAGCTGCTGCTCTGCCCGGTGGACATGCCGGATCTGAGTCTGGACGCGCTGCAGACGCTGCTGGCTGCGGCAGCGGCAAGCCCGACCCGGCTGCACCTGGCCCACGACGGCGAGCGGCTGCAACCGCTGCTGGGCCTGTATCCGAGCAGCGCGGCAATCCGCGCCCACCTGGCCGGGACGGTTGAGCGCGGCGAACGGCGCCTGCAGAGCTGGCTGGCGACCCTGCCCGCCCGGGCGGTGCCGCTGGATCCCCGCGCCATCCGCAACGTGAACCGGCCGGAGGCCGATCAACCGGCCGCTGCGCCCTGAGCCTCCGCGCCGACACCGGCGGCAACGAGCACCGGCACCCGCTTGAAGGCCGGCGTGCCGCTCTCGGGATCCTTCTGCCCGCCCATCAGCACGTTGGCCTCGGGATAGAACATCAGCGCCGCACCGCGGCGGATCGAACCGGGGATCAGCTCGATCTCCTCCAGTTGGCCCGCTTCGCCCTGCACGCGCACCCGCTGGTGGGCCACCAGGCCACTGGCTGCCAGATCCTCGGGGTTGATCAGCAGGGTGTGGCGGTGGGGCATGCCCCGGTAGCTGTCGCCCGGTTTGTACACCACCGTGTTGTGCTGGCCGTAGCTGCGGGCGGTGATCAGGCTGAGCACCAGGCCCCGCTCGCCGGCGGCCAGGCCGCCGAAGTGCTCCGGGCCGGGCAGGCGCAGATCCGGCAAGGGGGTGGCCGCCAGCTGGGCACGGCCCGTGGCGGTGGGAAAGCGCGGCTCATGGAGCACCCGCCCGCTCACCTCAAACTCCCGCTTGCTGGCATCGATGCCGGCCATGGCCTCGTAGCCGGGCACGGTGCGGGCGATCAGCTCGCGCACATACACCGGATCCTGTAATCGCCGCCAGTCGATCGGCTCGCTGCCATGCAGGCGGTGGGCCAGCTCGGCGAGGAACGCCACCTCGCTAATCAGGTCGCCGCCGCGCAGGTGGGTGCTGCCGGGCTCGTTGAGCCGCACCCAGTTGTTGCCCGATTCCACCGTGGTGCGGTGGGGTGTCTCGAAACGGTTGAACACCGGCAGCAGCAGGGTGTTCCGGGCCGCCAGGCCGTGGAAATGGCCGGTGTTGGGCTTGGTGGCCAGGTAGGCGATCGTGTCGATGCGGCCGAGGGCGCGGCGGGCCTGGGCGCTGTGGGGATTGGCGCCGAACAGGTTGCCGCCCAGGCACAGCAGGGTGTCCACGGCGCCGGCATCGGCCGCCTCGATCAGGGCACGGGTGTCGTAGCCGGGGGTGCGGCTGAGGGGCTTACCGAGCAGCTGTTCAAGGGCGAGGCGCATCGGCTCGCGCAGGTGCACCGTGACGCCCATCGAGCCGAAGCCCTGCACGTTGGAGTGGCCACGGATCGGCATCGTGCCCGCCCCGGCCCGGCCCACGTTGCCGCTGAGCACGGCGGTGTTGGCGATCGCCTGCACGTTGGCGGTGCCGTTGGCGTGGTGGGTGATGCCCATGGCCCAGGCGAACACCACGGCACGGCAGGCGGCCAGGCGGGCGGCGGTGTGTTCCAGCTCCTCACGGCTGAGGCCGCAACAGGCGGTGATCGCCTCCCAGCTGGTGGCTTCGATCTGGGCGATCAGCTCCTGCCAGCCGTCGGCGTGGGCCTTCACAAACGCAAGATCGATGGCACCGCGCTCCAGCAGCGCCTTCTGGATCCCCAGGAACACGGCGGTGTCGGAGCCGGGGATCGGCTGCAGGAACAGGGAGGCGATCGCGCTGCCGCCGCCGAGCATGGAGCGGATCGGGAAGGCGGGCGAGCCGAACTTCAGCAGCCCGGCCTCGAGCACCGGATTGATCACGATCACCGTGCCGCCGCGCTCGCGCAGGCGGATCAGCTCGTTCATCAGGCGCGGGTGATTGGCCGGCGCGTTGGAGCCCACCAGCACCACGCCATCGGCGTGCTGGAGGCTCTCGAGATTCACCATCGAGGTGCCGCTGCCGAACACCCGCGTGAGGCCGATGGTGGAGGGGGCGTGGCAGAGGTCGGAGCAGTCGGCCAGGTTGTTGCAGCCCAGCGCCCGCAGCAACAGCTGCAGCAGGTAGGCGGCCTCGTTGGAGGAGCGGCCGGAGCTGTAGGAGGCCACCCGCTCGGGCGGATGGCTGCGGAAGACGGCAGCGGTGAGGGCGTGCACCTCCTCCCAGCTGATCGGCTCGTAGTGGTCGCTGCCGGCGCGATGGATCAGGGGCCGGTCGAGCCGCCCCAGCCGGTCGCACGCGGCGGAGGTGAGCTGCTGCAGCTCGGCCAGGGTGCGGCCGGCGAACACCTCGCGGGGCACGGCCGGCTGCAGCTCGGCGCCGATCGCCTCCACGCTCTTGAGGCAGCGCTGCAGCGGCTCGCCCAGCTCATCGCGGAAGCCGCCGTTCTGGCCGCCGGTGCCCCAGGCGCAACTCAGGCAGGCGCTCCTGTGGGTGAGTGTCTGCCACAGCCGCGGGCCGGTGGGGGACAGGGTGGCCCGGGCCCAGCCTTCGATCAGGGGCCAGCCGCCGCCGCTGCTGGCATCTTCCGGAGTGGGTGTGGACGCAGAGGCAGCCCTTGCAGACTCCTCGCTGGCCATGGCCGCTGCTGCCCGTATGGACAGACAAGGTAGGCAGCCTTCCACGCACCCGGGGCCGCTGGCGCGCCAGCAGCCATAGCGTGGTCGCCATGGCCAGAGCTGACGCCCCCCCCACCGCCACACCTACCGCCACGGCCGCTGGCCCGGCTGCGGTTTCCCTCGACCAACTCGGCCGGCCCCTGGGGGTGCTGCGGCTCTCGCTCACGGCCCGCTGCAACCTGGCCTGTCCCTATTGCCTGCCGGATGGCCAGGAGCCGGAGGGTGTGCTGACGCTCGAGCAGCGGCTGCGGGTGATCAGCGCGGCGGTGGCACTGGGGGCCCGCAGCCTGCGCCTCACCGGCGGTGAGCCACTGCTGCATGGGCAGCTGGAGGAGCTGATTGCGTCAGCCGCCAGGCCTGCGCTGCACGAGATCGCCCTCACCAGCAACGGCGTGCTGCTCAGCGCCGCCCGGGCCCGGGCCCTGCGGCGCGCCGGCCTGAACCGCATCACCTTCAGCCTCGATGGCGCCACGGGGGAAGCAGTGGCCCGCATGGCGGGGGTGGGCGGCGGCGATCCCCAGGAGCGTGAGCGGCGCGGAGACGCGCTGCTGGCAAAGGTGCTGGCGGCGATCGAGCACGCCCGCGCCGCCGGCTTCGATCCGGGGCGGGGTGAGCTGAAGCTCAACGCCGTGATCCAGCGCGGTGCCAACGACGACCAGCTGCTGCCCCTGGCGGCCCTGGCCCGCGAGCGGGGCCTGGAGCTGCGCCTGATCGAATTCATGGACGTGGGCAACCGCAACGGCTGGCGGCCCGAGGCGGTGCTGAGCGCCGCCGAGATGGTGGAGCGGATCGGGCGCCGCTGGCCCCTGGAGCCCGTGGGCCGCGCCGCCCACGGCACCGCCTGCCGCTGGCGCTACCGCGATGGGGGTCCGGCTGGCGGCGCCCATCTGGCGGTGGTGGCCTCGGTGAGTGCCCCCTTCTGCGGCGACTGCAACCGCCTGCGCGTCACCGCCGACGGCATCGCCTACACCTGCCTGTTCGCCGCCCCCGGCAGCGGCCTGGATCTACGTCCCTGGCTGACGCCCCCCGCCCCGGCAGCCGAGCTGCAAGCGGCGATCGGCCAGCTCTGGCGGGGCCGGCGCGACCGCTGGAGTGAGGAGCGGGCAGGGGCCTGGAGCGGCGGCGGCCCCCTGGGCCCAACGGCGGCGCCAGCCCATGCCGAGATGGCCTACCTGGGCGGCTGAACCCACCGGGGGGAGGCAGAGTGGGGGCAGCGCCCTGCCCCGCCACCTTGGACCTCAGCAACCCCGGCACCCTGGCCAATCTCGAAGCCGCCTTCGGCGGCGAGAGCATGGCCAACCGCAAGTATCTGTTCTTCGCGGAGGTGGCCAAACAACTGGGCAACGGGGATCTGGCCCGCCTGTTCCGCGATACGGCCAACCAGGAAACGGAGCACGCCTTCGCCCACTTCCGGCTGCTCCATCCGGAGCTGGTGGTGAGCGATCCTGCCGCCCTCAGCGAGGAGCAGAAGGGGGCGATCCTGGCCCGCTGCCTGGAGCTGGCGATCGAGGGTGAAACCTACGAGTACACCACCATGTACCCGGAGTTCGCCGCCCAGGCCCGCGCCGACCGCGACGGCACAGCCGCAGCCGAATTCAACGAGCAGGCGGCCGAATCCCGCGATCACGCCGCCATCTTCCGCCGCGCCGCCAGCAACTTCGGCTTCCTGGAGCCGATTGAACAGCACCATGCCGAGCGCTATGGCGTGGCCCTCAACGCCCTGCAGGGGAAGGGCACGGCGGGCGAGGCGGCCACGCCGGTGGCCGGCAAGTGGATCTGCAAGGTGTGCTCGATGATCTACGACCCAGCCGTGGGGGATCCAGACTCGGGGATCGCCGCCGGAACCCACTTCGAGGCCATCCCCGACAGCTGGGTTTGCCCGATCTGCGGCACGCGCAAGGCCAACTTCATCCCCTACCGGGAGCCCGAACTGTTGGCGGCCTGAGCTCAGAGCCAGTGGTGGGGGTAGGGCAGCGCCCCCTTCACCCAGCGGCTGAAGGCCGCGGCGAGCAGCACCAGCAGCAACGAGCCACTCAGCACCGGCGTGAGCACAAACAGGGGCGTGGCCCCGAGGGCCACCCCCAGAAAGGCCAGGCCGCCTGCGGGCGGATGCAGGCAGCGCAGCTGCTGGCCGAGCAGCACGGTGAGGCCCACCGCCAGGGCGATCACCAGCGGCCCCCGGCCCAGCCAGGCCACCGCCATCACGCTCACTAGAGCCCCCAGCAGATTGTCCAGCACGATGTTGCGGGGCTGGGCCAGGGGGCTGGCGGGGTAGCCGAACAGCAGCACCGAAGAGGCCCCGAGCGGCGCCGCCAGCAGCACCATGCCGCTCCAGGCACTGAGCAGGCCGAGCAGGGCCAGGGCCAGCAGTGCTCCCAGCCAGGTCACCGAAATCTGGCTCCGACGGAAACTGGGCTGGTAGGCCCGCCCGCGCCGCCGCTGCTCCACCAGCCAGCTCTGCAGCATCACCACTCCAGCAACCTCAGGCTGTAGCACGTCGTACGCATCCAGTGTCTCCAGCGGCGCCTCCATCCCCGGTGGCGATTGCTACCTCCCCTAGCAGCACAGCGGCAGCCGCCCTACTTTCGCCAGCACCTCCCCCGCCCTGGCCCATGCCCACAGCGCGTGCTGTTGCTGTCCTGATCAGCGGCCTGGCGCTGGCCAGCCCACTGGCGGCCCGGGCCTCCTCGGCCGACGCCTGGGCCGCCCACCGCGAGGAGGTGACGCGGGCCTGCATCGAAGCCAGCGGCCTGGTGGACGCGCGCCTGGTGGGCAGCGTGATCACCTACGACGACAGCGTGGGCAGCAGCGCTGCCCTGATCGCCGGCCGCTACCCCCAGGCCCCCATGGCCGGCCAGGAAGGGCTCAGCCTCTGCCTGTTCGACCGGCGCAGCCGCACCGCCCAGGCCGCCCCGGCGGACGACTGGCGCTGAGCATGGATTAATAGAACTTGTTAATCAGAACAGAGGCAGGGATCACGATTAAGATACTGATTAAATTACGTAGATTGGCCATGGCTAGATTTGCATTCAAACCTGGCACGAATAAGCTTAAAGCAACGGCCAAAAGGGATTTATTTATCGTTTCTAGCGCATCCTCCCCTGGCACTGATGGCGATATTATTATTAACTTCAGGAGCAACGACCGGATTGACCTTCCTGGAGATTGGACCAAACGCAATGGAAAGCCAAGACAAATTAAACACTTGTATGCAAATTACATCTATTCCGACAAAGGTTTCCGTATTGATAACTTAGACGAGTCGGCCTTAGTCAAGAAAAAGGGCCAAACAGGGTATTTAGGACTCGCAGATCTAGAGGTTAATGTTAGCGGATACAAACGAACAGAAGGCTTGGCGATACAGTATATTATCGATACCGTCAATGCAAACAATAACGCGCTAGTCTTTCTTATTGACTATAAAGGCCCAGTAGCTGTAATCTAGCATTAAGTTTATTCAAGCTCAATCCCGCCCCGCCGGCCGATCCACCGGCTCCCTGAGCCGCGGCAACAGTTGCACGAGGTTGCAGGGGAGGGTGCTGACGTCGAGCTGGGCGCGGATCAGCCGGTCCCAGGCGGTCTGCACCGCATCGAGCGAGCCCGGCAGCACGAAGATCAGGGTGCCGTTGGCCACGCCCGCCAGGCAGCGGCTCTGCAGGCTGCTGGTGCCGATCGTCTCGAAGGAGAGCACGCGGAACAGCTCCCCGAAGCCGTCGATGGTCTTGTCGAGCAGGGGCGCCACCGCCTCAGGGGTGCCATCGCGGCCGGCCAGGCCGGTGCCGCCGCTGCTGATCACCACCGGCACCGCCGGATCGGCGATCCAGTGGCTGATCGCCGCCCGGATGCGGTAGCGGTCGTCGGGCACGATCCGCCGCTCGTGCAGGCGGTGGCCGGCGGCCTCAAGGCGCTGCTGCAGGGCGTCGCCGCTGGCGTCGTCGGCCGCTGTGCGCGTGTCCGACACCGTGAGCAGGGCGATGGCGAGGCTCACGCGGGGGCTGGCGCAGGCATGGCAGCCATTGTGACGGCGCGGGGGCTGCAGACTGGGGCACAGCTGCTGCGGCCCATGCCTGCGTCCCAGCCCGAGCCCGCCGATCCGCCGGCCGCCGTTCCAACCGTGCGGGTGCGGCTGTTCGCCGCCCTGCGCGAGGCGATGGGCTGGAGCGAGCAGCAGGTGGCCGCCACCGCCAACCCCGCCACGCCGCTGGAGCTGTGGCAGCAGCTGGATCTGGCCGGCGCCTGGCTGGCCGCCAGCGGCGCCCCTGCCGGGGCCGCACCAACCCGAGAAGAACTCCCTGTGGGCATCCGGGTGGCGATCAACCAACAGTTCGCCGAGGCCCACACACCGCTGGCGGATGGCGACGAGCTGGCCTTCCTGCCACCGATCAGTGGCGGCTGACATCGCTGCCCGCCCCCTGTCCAAGTCACCTGCCCCCGCCATGCCCACCAGCACCAGCAGCCATGCCAAAGGGGTGAGCATGAGCGTGAGCCTGCACCCCGACCCGATCGACCCCTGCCAGCAGCTCGAGCAGTGGCAGGCCCAGCTGCAGGCCGGCGGCGCCGAGGTGCCCGCCGCAACCAGCCTGTTCATCGGCCGGGTGCGGAGCACCACGGCCACGGGCGCACCGCTCGATGCCCTGGAGCTGGAGCACTACCCGGGCATGACCGAGGCCCAGCTGCAGCGCCTGGCCGCCGCCTGTGCCCGCCGCCATCCGGTGGCGGCGGTGCTGGTGCGCCACCGGGTGGGCCTGGTGCTCTGCGGCGACGCGGTCGTGGTGGTGGCGGTGCTGGCCGACCGGCGCGGCCCGGCCCAGCGCTGCTGCCAGGAGCTGCTGGAGGCGCTCAAGCACGAGGCGCCGTTCTGGAAGCGGGAGTGGAGCAGCGGCATGGGCGAGTGGGTGCTGGGGAACACGCCGCTGGCGGAAGCGGGCTAACGCAGGAGGCGGGTGTCGCGCCAGCGGGCCAGCTCAGCGGCTGGCAGTTGAACAGGCATCCCATGGCGGCCTATCCGCTGAGCGCCCAGAATTGAGCGGATTCATTAGCCAAACCCCTGGCCGCCGCCCCCCCGCCACCGGAAGCCACCCCCGAAGCTCTGGCCCGCCAGCGGATCGATGCCCTGCTGGAGCAAGCGGGCTGGGCGGTGCAAAACCGCAGCGCCGTGAACCTGGCGGCGGCCGAGGGCGTGGCGGTGCGCGAGCTGCCCAGCAGCGGCGGCGAGGCGGATTACGGCCTGTTCCTGGGCCGCGAGCTGGTGGGAGTGGTGGAGGCCAAGAAGCTGGGCAGCACCCTCGGCGGCGTGGAGGCGCAGACGCTGGCCTACGCCAGCGAAACCCTGCCGGGGCTGGTGGTGCCGATCCGGCCGCTGCCGTTTCGCTACGAGAGCACGGGGGCGGAAACGTATTTCACCAACGGGCTGGAGCCGGATGCGGCGGCGCGGCGGGTGTTCAATTTCCACCGGCCGGCCACGCTGCGCCAGTGGGTGGCCGCGCGCCACACGCTCAAGGGCCGCATGCGCGAAGCGCAGGCGCTGAACCGCACCGGCATGTGGCCGGCCCAGATCCGGGCGGTGGAGAACCTGGAGGCGAGCGTGCGCGAGGGCCGGCGGCGGATGCTGATCCAGATGGCCACCGGCGGCGGCAAAACGTTCACGGCGATCTCGGCGCTGTATCGGCTGATCAGCCAGGGCGGCGCCAGACGGGTGCTGTTTTTGGTGGACCGGGGCAACCTGGGCCGCCAGGCGCTGAAGGAATTCCAGGCCTACAGCACACCCGACGACGGCCGCAAATTTCACGAGCTCTACAACGTTGCGAACCTCAGGAACAACCGCATCGATCCGGTGAACAAGGTGGTGATCACCACGATTCAGCGGCTGTATTCGATCCTCAAGGGCGAGCCGGAGTTTGCCGAGGAGCTGGAGGAGGAATCGGCCTTTGATGGCCACGGCCCGGCCCTGGTGCGCGGTCCGCAACCGGTGGTGTACAGCCCATTGATCCCACCGGATTTCTTTGATGTGATCGTGGTGGATGAATGCCACCGCTCGATCTACAGCCTCTGGAGCCAGGTGCTGGAGTATTTCGACGCATCGATCATCGGCCTCACCGCCACACCGGGCGGCCACACCTACGCCTGGTTCCAGCAGAACGTGGTGAGCGAGTACGCCCACGTGGAAGCGGTGCGCGACAAGGTGAACGTGCCCTTCTGGGTGTATCAGATCCGCACGGCAGTGGGCGAGGAGGGCGCCACGGTGAAGGCGGAGCCGGGGCTGGGGGTGATCAAGCGCAACCGGCTCACCCGCGTGGAGCGCTGGCAGGCGCTCGATGAGGATCTCACCTACGCCGCCAGTGCGCTCGATCGCAGCGTGGTGGTGCCGGATCAGATCCGCACGGTGCTGCGCACGATCCGCCAGAAGCTGTTCACCGAGATCTTCCCGGGCCGCACGGAGATCCCCAAGCTGCTGTTCTTCGCCAAGAGCGACAGCCACGCCGAAGACATCCTGCGGATCCTGCGGCAGGAGTGGAGCCTGAGCAACGAGCAGGCGGTGAAGATCACCTACAAGGCCGAACGCGACGGCACCGGATCCACCGCCCCCTCGCGCCGCCCCGAGCAGCTGATCAAGGATTTCGCCAACTCTTACAACCCGCGCGTGGCCGTGACGGTGGACATGATCGCCACCGGCACCGATATCAAACCGCTGGAGGGGGTGGTGTTTCTGCGCATGGTGCGCTCACGGGCGCTGTTTGAGCAGATGAAGGGGCGCGGGGTGCGGGTGATGGCCGATGCCGATTTCCAGGCGATCAGCCCCGATGGCGGCAGCAAAACCCAGTTTGTGCTGATTGATTGCGTGGGTGTGATGGAGGAGCTGAAAGCCGACCCCCCGCTCGATGGCGACCCAAGCGTGCCGTTTGCCAAGTTGCTGGAACTGGTGCGCTTCGGCAACCGCGACGAGGAGGTGCTCTCCTCCCTGGCAGCGCGGCTGGATCGGATGGACCGGCGGCTGACGCCCGATCAACAGGCCCAGCTGGCGGCGGTGCCGAGCGCCCCGCCGCTGCGCGATCTGGTGGCCCATGTGCTCGATCGCCTCGACCCCGACCGGTTGCAAAGCGAAGGCCGCGAAGCACTGCTGGAGGAAGCCGCCGCACCCCTGGCCCACAACCCGCAGCTGTGCGAAGCGCTGCTCACGGTGCGCCAGCAGCAGGAGATCACGGTGGATGTGCTCACCCACGACCGGGTCACGTTTGCGGGTGCGCGGCCCGATCAGGCGCTGGATTACGGCGCCAGCGCCGCCGGGCTCACCAGTGCGTTTGAGGCCTATTGCCGCGAGAACCGCGACCAGCTCGATGCCCTGAGCGTGCTGTATGCCAAGCCCTATGGGGCGCGGATCACGCGCGCCAAGCTGATGGAACTGGCCCAGGCGATCCAGCGGCCGCCGCGCCAGTGGACCAGTGAAGCCCTGTGGCAGGCCTATGAGCAGGTGGAGGCCAACCGGGTGAAGGGCGCCAGCAAGGGCAAACACCTCACCGATCTGATCTCCCTGGCCCGCCATGCGCTGGGCGTGGAGGAGCAGCTGGTGAGCTTTCAGGATCAAGCGGCCGAACGCTTCGTCGGCTGGCTGGCCCAGCAGGCCAACCGCGGCCGCAGCTTCACCGAGGAGCAACGGAGCTGGCTGGAGCTGATCCGCGATCAGATCGTCGTCGACCTGGAGGTGCGCCTGGAAGACCTCGACGAACCGCCCTTCGCCCAACGTGGCGGCCTGGGCAAGGTGTATGCGTTGTTTGGCCAGGAGCTGGAGGGAATCGTGGCGGAGCTGAATGAGGTGGTGGCGGCGTGAGTGAGTTCCCGCTGGTGAAGCTGTCAGAGGTTGTGCGGCTCAACCCGCGCAATCCCGACGTCGTGCCAGCAGAGACAGACCTTGTGACCTTTATACCGATGGCAGCCGTCGAAGCGGAAACAGGCCGCTTCGACGGCAGCGAGACACGAGTATGGAGTGCTGTCAAAAAGGGATATACGCGTTTTCAGGAGAACGATGTGCTGGTCGCCAAGATCACTCCCTGCATGGAGAACGGAAAGGCATGTGTTGCCAGACACCTGGAAGGGCTTGTTGGCGCAGGAAGCACAGAATTCCATGTGCTACGATCCATCACATCAAAAGTCGAGCCTGAATGGATTCTGCGTTTCGTCAATCAACGCTGCGTACGCTACGAAGCCAAGCGGCACATGAGCGGAGCCGTAGGCCAACAACGGGTGCCGGCTTCCTTCTACCAAGATCTCCAGCTCCCCCTTCCTGATCTAGAGACTCAGCAGGAACTTCTCGAGCGCCTTGAAGATCATGATGTCAAGATCGACGCCACTGAGCGAGCGCTTTTTGCCATCCAGACCAAGCTCAAGCAGGCCCGCGCCAGCATCCTCAAGGCGGCGGTGGAGGGGAGGTTGGTGGAGACGGACATACCATGGAGCACAAAGCCTCTGCGGGAACTGCTCGCAGAGCCAATGAGGAATGGAAAATCTGCCAAAACGAGCACGAGTGGCAAGGGGGTTCGGATTGCCACGCTCACGGCGGTGACGGCCAATCAGTTCACGGAATCGAATACAAAGCCAGCAGACCTCGATCCATCCGAACTGGATGACCTATGGCTGCAGCCAGAAGATATTTTCGTTCAGCGCTCCAATGCTCCTGAGTTGGTTGGATCGAGCGCCATGTATTCCGGTCAGCCGAACTGGGCCATCTTCCCAGACCTCCTAATTCGGGTACGGTGCTCTCCTGAGATTTTGCCCAAATGGATGCTGACCAACCTCCAAGCCCCGAGCACACGCCGGTATTTCAAGGAGAATGCGAAGTGCAGCTCTGGCTCCATGCCAAAGATCAGTCAGTCCATCATCGCGGAGGCCGTGATCGCTTGCCCTTCCCTCAAGGATCAGGAAGCGACCCTTGAAGAGATTGAGCGCCGCTTCTCCGTTCTCGATCAGGTCGAAGCCACCGTCAACGCCAGCCTCAGGCGCTGCGGTCAGCTGAGGCAGGCGATGTTGAAGAGCGCGTTTGGGGGGTGAACGCTGCCCCTGAGTGGCAGGCAGGGAGCCAGAGGTGGCATAACACTGCGCTGGTGGTGGCCTGCCCACTCGAGGGGCTTGTTCGAAGGCCCTCTGTAGCCTGTGGAAACTTCGTCTACCAATGATACCCTTGCAGAGCATCTGATGAGAAGATTGGCCTTAATACAAAGAAATGGCAATGAACGGGGATGAATGGTTCCGGCTAACCAAGGTAGATGCCGCACAACGCCAGCTTGATATGGCATCTTTCTTATTCATGGTTTCTTGCGAGTATGTGTCTATTCACGCATTAGGGAGACCCTGGAAAACTCAGCCCATCCACGGGACAATGCCCCTGTGATCGCACGAATGGGCTGGGTTCATGGGCGGTAAGTAGCTCGGGTTCGGCGATTACGAGCAGACCACGGCCAAGAAGCGCACCAAGCGCGAGAAGTTTCTGGCTTAGATGGAGAAGGTGGTGACCTGGAAGGCACTCATCGATCTGATCGAGCCTCACTACCCCAGAACCAGCAAGAAAGGCGGCCGACCTCCCTACCCGCTGGTCACGATGCTGCGGATTCACCTGATGCAGCAGTGGTATTCGCTCAGCGACCCAGGCATGGAAGAGGCGCTGATTGAGGTGCCCACCATGCGCCGTTTCGCCGGGATCGACCTGATCAGCGACCGAATTCCCGATGAGACCACGATCTTGACGTTCCGCCACCTGCTGGAGAAGCACAATCTCGGCGAGCAGATCTTTGAGACGGTGAAGGCCCACCTCAAGGACAACGGCATGGCCATGAAGCAAGGCACGATCATCGATGCCACCTTGATCGCAGCTCCCAGCTCCACCAAGAACGAGAAGGGGGAGAGGGATCCTGAGATGCACCAGACCTGCAAGGGCAAGCAGTGGCACTTTGGGATGAAAGTCCACATTGGGGTCGACAAGGACACCGGCCTGATCCACTCAGTGGAAACCACTGCCGCCAATGTGCATGACCTGACCCCAGCGGCAGAACTCCTCCACGGTGAGGAGGAGGTGGTGTACGCGGATGCTGGCTATCAAGGGGTTGAGAAACGAGAGGAGATGGAGGGCAAGACCGCCAAGTTTCGGGTTGCCATGCGCCCCGGCAAGCGTCGGGCATTACCGGATACGCCCGATGGCCGACTGGAGAATTTGGTGGAGGCTGCCAAGGCTCACATCCGGGCCAAGGTGGAGCATCCTTTTCGTGTGATCAAGCAGCAGTTCGGCTTTCAGAAGACCAGGCTGCGGGGCATGACCAAGAATCGGTGCAAGGTGAATGTGCTGGCCGCACTGACCAACCTGTTCTTGGCCCGTCGGCAACTGCTGCTGAGCAGCTGAATATGGTATCATTGTGCCCGTTGGGCCGCGATCAAGGCAAAAACAGGATAAGAATAAGCCGAAATCAAGAATATTTAGCTAATTTACGACTTGAGGGCACCTCGAAAAATACCGGTTTACCCTGGAAGCACCGATCGAGACTCATTTCCTAGCCGGCGTCGGCCTTGGTAAATGGTCGAGGGAAGGCCGATTTTTCGAGGTGTCCTTGAGACGCAGGCATCAGTTCAATTCGAACAGGTTGCCCCTGATGGCGTTTGCGCGAATGGCGTTGCCCAGAGCTTCCCCAGCACATGGACAGGGTTTATGGACGGTTAAACCGCCGTTCAGACCGTGCTCTATGGGTGTTCGCTCAACCGTTCAGTTTGTGAACAGCACTCATCTAAGTCAGAACCCCGCACGACCAAGAGACCTATAGTTATGGGAGCAAAATATTAATTGTGAACTACCCAAAGATTTCAATTGTTACGCCTTCATTCAATCAAGATGAATTTCTTGAGCAAACAATTCAGTCAGTTGTTTCGCAGAACTATCCAAATCTTGAATACATTGTAATTGATGGAGGGAGTTCCGACAATTCGCCAGCAATTATTGAAAAGTATTCAGATAAATTATCTTATTGGGTAAGCGAACCAGACGGAGGACATGGAAATGGATTAAACAAAGGGTTCAGTCAGTCAACTGGCGAAATAATGGGATGGATTAATAGTGATGACATGCTTACAGCATGGTCTCTTAGGACTATTGCAGAAATATTTACCAAGTTTCCACACGTTAACTGGATTCACGGAACAAACTCATGGTGGAATAGACAAGGACAAATGATTAATGCATCTGAAACACGAAAGAATATATATGATTACCTCACTGGTAATTATGCTTGGATTCAGCAAGAATCAGTTTTTTGGAGAAGGTCTCTATGGGACAAAGCGGGAAGCATAATTACGACAGACCTTGAATTCATGGTTGACGGCGAATTGTGGTCTCGCTTCTTTTTAATAGATGAACTTTACACAGTCAACTGTGTTCTCAGCGGTTACAGAACCTACGGAGACAATAGGGCGGGCAAAAATTATAGCACGTGCATTAGCGAGATGCAAGATCTTGTGATGAAATTGGAGTCCAAATGCGACCCCAAAGTTTTGCGAAATGCCAAGTCATTAAGGCGAATTATCAAGGCAGCGCAACTTCTCCCAATCAGAAAAACGATTGGAGCATCATATGCACAAAGAATAGTTGGGAGAACAGTAGGAAGAAAACTGTTTAATGAAACGGGTTACAAAACAATTTCGTGGGATACCGCAACAAATGACTGGGTTGAAAATCGCCGTCCATTCAGATGACATACAGCAAGTAGACGAAATGACGGGCACCCGAAGGTCAATAATCAGTGACACACTAGTGACACACGAAACATATGCTCATCAAAACCCTTGCAATGACTGGGGTTTTGACTACGTCGTGTAATCGGCGTTGATGCGCATGTACTGATCGGAGAGGTCACAGCCCCAGGCCAGGCCGCAGCCATCGCCTCCCCCCACCGCCAGACGGATCGCCACGCTGTCGCCCCGCTGCGGATCGGGGTCGAGATAGGCGCCGGCGGCGCGGGCCCCAGGTAGGCAGAAGCGGCGGGGCGATCGAAGGGCAGGGGCTGGCCGGCCGCCATCAGCTGGTGGGGACCGAGCCAGAGGGCGACGGCATCGGGATCGAAGCCAACCCCAGCGCGGCCGGCGGCGGCGACGATCCGGCCCCAGTTGGGATCCCGGCCGTGGATGGCCGTCTTCACCAGCGACGATGAGCAGATGGTGCGGGCGATGGCGCGGGCTTCCTGCTCAGACGCTGCCCCTTCCACCCGCACCTCGATCAGGCAGGTGGCCCCCTCCCCATCGCGGGCGACGGCGCGGGCCAGCTGCCGGGCCACCGCCGTCAGGCCGGCCTCCAGGGCCTCGAAATGCTCCGCTGCCAGGGCGGGTCCCGCCGCCAGGGCCAGCACCGTGTCGTTGGTGCTGGTGTCGCCGTCGTCAGTGATGGCATTGAACGACCGCTCTACGGCCCGGCCCAGCATCGCGCCCCAGACCTCGGTGGGAATGCCGGCATCACAGCTCAGGGTGGCAGGCAGGGTGGCCATGGCGGGGTGGATCATGCCGGAGCCCTTGGCCAGCCCGCCGATGCGCACGGTCTGGCCGCCCAGGTCGGCCTCCAGGGCGATCTGCTTGTCGACCAGGTCGGTGGTGAGGATGGCGGTGGCGGCGGCGCTGCCCCCCTCGGGGCCCAGGGCGGCCACCAGTGGATCGAGGCCGGCCAGCAGGGTGTCGATCGGGATCGGCACGCCGATCACTCCTGTGGAGCAGATCAGCACCTGCTCCGGCACCAGGCCGAGCCGTTCGGCGAGGGCGGCGGTGGCCGTGAGGCTGTCGGCGAGGCCGCGGGCGCCGGTGCAGGCGTTGGCCTGGCCGGAGTTGGTGAGCACGGCGCGGGCGCCGCCGCCGGTGGCGGCCGGTCGCTCGGCGCAGAGATCCACGCAGGCGGCCCGCACCCGGTTGGTGGTGAAGCTGCCGGCGCAGACGGCGCAGACGGCGCCCTCAGGGGCCAGCACCAGGCAGAGATCGGGCTTGCCGGAGGCCTTGAGGCCCGCGGTGATCCCCGCCGCCAGGAAGCCACGCGGGGCGGTGACGCCGCCAGGGACAGGGCGCCAGCATATCGATGAGCTCAAGGGGCAGGGCGAGGCTGCTGGCATCCTGCCGGTGGGGCGGGCCCTTTCGGCAGCGGGGCACAATTTGGCTGCAGAACCGCGATCCTGTCGATGAAATCGGTCAAGTTCTTGACAAGACGGGCGTAGAGATGACCTCCTCAACCCAGCCCCCGCCGCAGCGCCGCATCGGTCTCACCGGTGGCATCGCCACGGGCAAGAGCAGCGTGGGGCTGCTGCTGGCGGAGCACTGGGGCCTGCCGGTGCTCGATGCCGACGTCTACGCCCGCGAGGCGCTTGCACCGGGAACCCCGGCCACCGCTGCGGTGCTGGCACGCCACGGCGCCGCCGTGCAATCAGCGGACCCCACCGGAGCGGCCAGCCTCGACCGGGCTGCCCTGGGCCGGATCGTGTTCGCCGACCCAGGGGAACAACGGTGGCTGGAGCAGCTGGTGCATCCGATCGTGCGCCGGCGCTTCGATGCCGAGCTGGCCAGGCTCCAGGCGGCCCGGGTGGTGGTGCTGATGATCCCGCTGCTGTTTGAGGCCGGCCTGGAGGGGCTCTGCAGCGAGGTCTGGCTGGTGGACTGCGACGAGGCCGAGCAGTTGGCGCGCTTGATGGCGCGGGATCACTGCAGCGAGGCCGAGGCCCGCAGCCGCATCGCCGCCCAGTGGCCCCTGGCCCGCAAGCGCCTTCTGGCTGATCGGGTGATCGACAACCGCGGGGCACCTGCCGCCTTAGAACCGCATGTGGAGCGGGCCCTGGGGCTCAGCCCTTCAGCTTCTCGCTGAGGATCCGGTTGGCGGTGAATTCCAACCACGTTGTTCTGCAGACAAAGCCACCCCACTGCCGGCCTGGCACCGATCAGTCGGGAACGGCTGATTCGTGCGCACCTTGATGAGGGCGTGCCACTCAAGGCCCTCGTGGCGCAAGCTGGAATGAGTCCCCCACGATTCATGCCTGTCTAACGCTCAAGATCAGAAGCGGGGAGCAGCCTCGGCCTAGGCATTTCCCTTCGCCCCCCCGTCTTCTGCATCTTGAGCGTTAGGCGATTTAATATCTGGTTATCCACGACGTTCTGATGGCTCTTTGAGGTCGCACATACTTCAAGATTACATCATGTTCAGTTAGATCTTCCAAGTTCCACGCACCTTCTCCGCCAGGTACGATACCGGAGATCAATCGAAACGCCTGACCTGCTTGAAGCCCGCAATCCGCTTCAATCTCATTAAGTGCGATGGCTTCCCCAGATCGTCTCACTGCCAGCTTGTTCAACCAGCCCTTCAAGCGAATGCGCGCAGATTCATCCGGCAGAGGCACATCCTTTAGGTCGGAGACTTCATTAGAGTTGCTCGATGTCTGACTATAAATGCTTCTTGGGTCTTGTGCATTCGGTCCAGTTACCGCAAAGACCTCTACTCTCCCAAAGCCTTTGGCAAGTTCAAGTGAGCCCAATGGCCAAGCCTTAGGAGCAGAGCCTTGAACCTCGCGAAGACGATCTGCAAATGCCTGGGTGCAAAAGACAGCGCCTGGGGCTGTGACAGGCTCAAGACGTGCAGCCACATGAACTGCTTCTCCGAAGACATCAAATTCATTACGCAGAGCGTTTCTACAACAGATAATTTCTCCTAAGTGCAGTGAGACTCTGCAGGCTAGACCAGATGAAACTCCACTTTCAGGATACGAGTTTGCAAAGAACTCTTGTATTCGCAGGGCCATTTCTGCGGCTGTCTTGGCACTTTCAAATGTTGCGACAATAGAGTCGCCCCAGGTATTAATGAAGTCGTAGCCTTCTAGCCTTTGCGAAAGAGCTTCAAGACCCTTGGATGCATAGGCATGAATCTCGCTTGCTGGCAGCTTGCTCCAACCTGATACATCCATAAAGAGGATTGATCTTGTTTTCGAAGAGAATCTTTCATCTGCGGCATTTGAAGACGTCTTGACTGCGTTGATTGGTGTATCTGTTTCTGCCTTAATCCAGGATACGGAAACGAGCCTTTGGATCACAAGGATCTCGGATTCTGCCACCAGCCGATATATGCCTCTTGGATCCCATGGAGGAGACGGGCAATCGAGATACCCAGCGACAGATATGCCTGAGGCGTAAGCCTCGTATGCAGCACTTCCAGGGCTACTCACGAGGCAGAGAATATCTTCGAAGGTTTGCGAACTTGAAGCCATGAACTTGTGATCAGTGTAGATAGCCTAACTAGTTCTTAGGTGGTTTCCGTGAACCACGGCCCATCAGCCATGGGCAATCTCTAGATCGCTGTTGCAGCCTAGCCTCGCGAGGCCTTCCCGGCCAGCACAGCTTTGGTTCACGGGTCTGAGAACCAAAGCTCTACCCGATCAACAAGTGGCGCGGCATCTCTGCCAGTCTCAGACTCCAATTCACCCACCCCTACGTTCCCTCCTCATCAAAGTAGTCGCCGTCAATCTTCGGAATCTTCAGCACTCGCGCATTCACGCCCACCTCATGGTCGATCATCAGGCTGGCCAGCCGTTGGCCGTCGATCAGCACCATGCCCTCCACCGAGCGGGCAAACTCCAGCGCCTGGGCCGTGTAGCTGGAGGTGGCGATGAACACCCCCTTGCGCGCCTTGTGGCCGGCCAGGGCGCCGTAGAACTCCTGCAGCTCCGGGCGGCCCACACTGGCCTGCCAGCGTTTGGCTTGCACGTACACCTTCTCCAGGCCCAGCCGGTCGAGCGAGATCACCCCATCGATGCCGCCATCACCGGCGCCACCCACGCGCTGCAGATCACTGCGGCTGGTGCCGTAGCCCATCGCATGCAGCCCAGCAGCTCCAGCAGTTCCGCCTCGGCCGCCTGCCGCAGCTCCTGCAGCGCCTCGCCCAGCTGATCGTCCGGACTGGCCACAGCGGCGCTGCTCGCCTCGCCGCCATCCTCTGCCGCCGGCCTGAGGCGCACGTCCACATAGCCCATCGCCAGTTCGCGGGCCACCTCGGCAGCCAGCGGCTGCGGATGGCGCTCCAGAAACTCGCGCCCCGCCGGGGTGATCTGCCAGCTGCCCCGCCGCGGACTGCTCGACAGCCCCGCCCGCTTCAGCCGGTCGTGCGCCCATCCCGCCCGGTTCCGGTAGATCGGCTGCGCACCGCTGGGCAGCAGCTCCTGCTTCTGCTCCTCCGTCACCCCCAGCGCCGCAGCCGCCGCTTCAGCCGCCTGGCGGGCCGCCATCCCGTCGGGGTGCTGGGCCAGCACGCACAGCAGCGGTTCGATGAACTGGTCGTAGGTGGGAACGGGCATTTGACCATCCTACGAACCGCTTAACTTGCCTTCCAAAGCTACGCATTCGTCACGGAGAATGTGAACATCGCGCACAGCAATGGCCCAAACCACATCATCCATGATCGTTGGGTAACCGTGGGTCAGCTGATTGCGGAAATCAACAATCCGCCTTGCGTTAGTGATCGAAGCGAAGCTGTCTGGGTCTCGATGCGATAGCGCTAAAATGGCTTCGCCAATGATGGTGAATTCTCGTTCAGTAGCCCGACGGAGGATCCGGCTCTGGCGATACTCTTCTACAGCAATATCCTTGAGCATAGCCTGAATTGAGTCGCAGCACTCGATGATGTCTCTCAGGTAGGCTCGGCTATCGCGCGACATAAAGATCACGCTTGCTGCTGTCAATGCTGGCAATGACGTATGGATTTTTGATGGCATCCGCCATCACCAGGTCAACGGGAGTAGCCAGAATGCTCCTCAGTTCTTCCAGTAAGCCGAAATAGGCGTCAACGAGCTCGAAGGGGGGCAGCGTCGTGAACTCCACGAGGAGATCAACGTCGCTCACGCCTGGCTGATAATCGCTCCGCAAGATTGAACCAAATGCCGACATGCGGGCAACGTGATGGCGCTTGCAGGCCATCGCAATGGCGTCTTGTTTATCTTCAAGAAGACTGGCCATGGTCAGTGCTCAATCGCATCCAGCGCAGCCTCGGCATCCAGGCCGGGATCTCCGTCAGCCCGAAAGCTCTCCAGCCGTCGATCGATCAGCTGTCGATCAGCTTCGGTGAGCTCAGGGCCCATCTGCTCGGCAGCGATCGAATCCCAGAGCGTCTGCACCAGCTCCAGCCGTTGTCCCAGGGGCAGCGTCAGCAGGTCTTTCAACAGGTGCTGTGCCGGCCAGGGCCGGAGAACTCGCTGCAATTCACCGTAGCGAGGGGTTGGGGTCGGAGCACCAGCGGGCTCCCATCATCATGGCTCCTGCGGCGGCTGGCTGATCAGAGCGAGGAAGGCCTGGAGTCGGGCGGAAGATCCGCCTTGAGCAGGCGCCGCGCAGGTCTCCCACGTCGCTTTCGTACGCCGGTGGCTGGGCATAGGGATCGCTGGCCAGCAGCTCAAGCAGGGCCTGGGCCCTCTGCTTCAGGGCCGGTGACGCTGAGGCGAGCTTGCGGGCGTCTTTCTGGGCCTGGTTGGTGAACAGAATCGTGCAGCTCACCAGCCTGGTTCGCTGCTCAACTCAGACACATCCGCGGCCATCCCTTCCAGGATCGATTCACGCATCCCTGGCATCGACACCAGATGCAGCGTCTCCTGGATGGCACGCCAATCCTCTTCTGAGAGGAGCACGGCATTGCCCCGCTTGCCGGTGATCTGCACAGGCTCATGCGAAGCGCCCACCTCATCGATCAGCGCATACAGCCGCTTGCGTGCTTCCGTGGCAGACACCGTGGCCATGGCCGCTCTGCTCTCCGTACGTAAAACGTACTGGGCCTGGCGCTGTTTGGTGGTGTCGCAGGCGGCACAGGTGATCGTCCACCGTGTCGGCGTGAACGTGCCCGGCCGCCAGATCGGCGCGGGTTTCCAGCAGAGCCAGGAGGCCCTGCTTGGCCCGCGCGCGCCACGACTGAGTACGGTGTTTCGCTGTACCATGAATCAAAAGTCGGGACGCGGCGATGGCAGTCGACGAACGCTTGGATCTCAAGCTCAGCGCAGCCGACAAGCAGTTGTTCGCCCAGGCCGCTGCCATTGAAGGCTTGAGCATGGCCGCCTTTGTGCGCTCAGCCGCCAAGCAGCGAGCCGCCATCGCCATCCAGCAGGAGCGCCAGCTGCGCCTTTCCCAGCAGGATTTCACGGCGTTTCAGGCCGCCATCGCCGAACCCTTCGCACCCAATCCCGCCCTGCAGGCTGCTCTGAACGACGCCGGCAACCGCGTCAACCGTGTTTGAGGAGCAGCGGCTCGATCCCAAACGCCACGATCGCAAAGGCTTCAGCTGCGGCGTCGAAGCCCTCGATCGCTTTCTCCAGCAGCACGCCCACCAGGCCATGAGCCGGGGCGTTAGCCAGACGTTTGTGCTGGTTTCAGCGGACAACACCGCCGCGATTGCCGGCTTCTACACCCTGGCTCCTGCTGAGGTTTCGCTTACTGACCTGCAGATTGGCGATGCGCGGCCCCTGCCTCCCTACCCCGTGCCCTGCTTCCGGATAGGACGCCTCGCCCGTGATCAGCGCTGGAGCGGCCAGGGCATCGGGCCGCTGCTGCTGGGCTGCGCCGTGCAGCGGTGCCTCGATGCCAAGCGCTCCGTGGGCGGTTACGCCCTGGTGGTGGATGCCAAAGATGCCGCTGCCGCAGGGTTCTACTTGCGGCATGGGTTCAGGGCTTATCGGGATACGCCTGGGAGTTTGTACTTGCCTCTGGGGGGCTGACGCCCTCGCTCGACGAGCTCACGCTGCAGGCTCCCCCAGTCCTCCGGCAGCTCGCCGCGCTGCAACATCCGCGTGAACACCGCGTAGCAGTCGTTGCGATCCCCGTCCTTGCGCGGGAAGCCCAGCCAGAGGATCAGCAGCAGGCGCCGGCCCTCCGCCTCAAACGGCCGAAAGGACAGCCGGTAGCGATCGGGCAGACCCAGGCCCTTGAGCCGGCCATAACGGCGCAGCGGTCCAGTGAGGGCAAAACGGCTGGCGTAGGGATCGGCGGCGATCCGCTCCTTGATCCCCTCCATCACCGCCGCCAGCAGCTTCACCGGGGGGTGCTGAAGAAAGGCCTGGGGTTCCAGCTCCTGCTTGAGCCGCTTCACCTCGGCTTTGAGCTCGGCGTACTGCCTGGCGAACAGCTGGGGCTGGAAGGCGATCTCCCAACCGTGACGCACAAGCGGCGGACTCATGCCCCGCCCGTTGCATCCGCTGCGTCAACCGTCACGCCAGCCAGCAGCTCCTCGTCTTCTGCGGCCATGGCCTCGGTGTAAGGCACGGGGCCCTGCTCGGCGGTGAGTGCCTGGCGGCTGAGGAAATCAAGGAACAGCCCGAGCATCAAGCTGTCCTCGTCGGCCTCGCCCTGCGGCTGGTCTTCTGGCTCCAGGCGCAGCAACAGCGTGGTGTCGTTCAGCACCTCCACCTGGCCGGCAGCGCCGGCGAACTGGGGATGGTCGCGGTAGAAGGCCGCCGGCAGCCGCAGGCCGGAGGAGTTGCCGATCCGGGCCGGGGTGACGCGATACGGGGAAGCCGTCATGACAGCGGTGCGCTTCCGGACTTACATCACGTTAGTCCGGTGATCGATCGGCTGACAGCCCTGCGGAGCGCCGTTGCCGCACGCATGGACTCCTGCAACCGTGGCGGTGTTGTTCAGGCGTCCGGGCAAGCCTCCAGCAGGTCCGCCGCCCATGGGGGCAGCGGACCCATAGGCCGCTCCAGCACGCCATCGCAGAGGCTGAACACCGGCAGGAACGGGGATGCGGCAGAGGAATTGTCGAACACGCGCAACTCGTCCACGAGCGGGATTGTGCGACGCACGTGCGCGAGCGTTCGGGGGATGCGGCTGATCACCTTGTCTTCAGGAACGTGATGGCCCCGTTCACTCACCCGCTGGCTCACGCGAGCCAGATTGAGCTCAGGGTGCTGCAGATGGATCAGCACCAGGATGATCCGGTAGCCGAGTGATCTGGCCCGGGCGACAACATCGATCTTGGCCGGATGGGAATAGACGGTTTCGTAGCAAAAGCTCAAGCCCTGAAGCAGCAGGCTGTCGCGTTGCTGGTCAGCCAGTCGGGCCGCCGCATAGCTGTTGGCTTCTGGCGCCTCGGGGTAGGCCAGGCGGGCCAGAACGTCGGCATTCACGAAGGGCAGACCCAGCCGCTCCAGCGCCAGGCGATGGAACGTGGATTTGCCGGCTCCGTTGCCGCCCACCAGCAGCCACAGCTGGGGTTGGTTGGTCAAGCGGCCGGTGGCTCCAAGGGCTGGAACTCGCCATCGCGAAACTGACCGATCACGCGACTGCCATCGGGGCCGAGGCGCTCCAGCAGGCCGGGATGGTCGGCGCAGGCCTGATAACGCTCGGCGGCCGTTGTCACCGCCCTGGCGAGTGCACCGGAGCGCCGATCAGCGTCGAGAGCGGCAAACACCGCGCGGCTGTCCAGCGGGGTGCCCTGAATCGGCTCCACCCTGAGCCGTGCCACGCCGCACTGCACGGCCAGAAGACTGTCGGGATCCACCAGGCCAGCAACCTGCTGTCCGAGGGCTGCCCAGTATTCGATCTGCTGGGCGGCACTGCGATGGTGCCTGGCACCAGCCTGCACCGCACGTTCCATCAGATCGGCCTGGAGACGCACCGGGTTGGAGGCTTTCGCCACAGCTGAAGCTCCTCGATAGCGACGCGATCAGTGTAGCGGTCTGCTACAGCCCTTTGCTCCCGGCCTGCCTAGAGTTGCTCAACGGCATGCGGCAGGTCACCGTGGCGGAAGCCAAGGCGCAGCTCTCCAGCCTTCTCGATGCCGTGGAGCGCGGCGAGCCCGTGCTGATCACCCGCCGCGGCAGGGCCGTCGCCGAGCTGGTGCCCCGGCGGGCGGTGCGCGATCTGCTGCCCAGCCTCCAGGCCCTGCGCGATGAGGCGGCTGGGCCACCGGCTTGCGGGCGGCCGATGCCCTGCACCTCGCGATTGCCTCCGGTAGGGCCGCCCAGCAGCTGGGGCTCGACGCCATCCTGATCGGGCAGCCAAAGAGCCCTGACGCCACGGAACAAACGTAGTAGCTTCAACTACAGCGGTCAACAAGCCATGGCCCAGACGCGAACTGCAGCCAAAGGCGCCGGCACGCCCCAGGCGGTTCGGCTTCCTCAGGAGCTGATCGACCGCATCGACCGCTACGCCGCGAGGCTTGAGGGTGAGCTGCACCTCTCGGTGAGCCGCAGCGATGCCCTGCGGCGTCTGCTCACCCTGGCGCTGGAGGATGCCGAAGACACCGCCGAAGCGGAGGCCATCCTGCGGGCCAATGAACCACGGGTGAGCTGGGAGGAGCTCAAATCCGGCTCGTTCTCCCTCCAGGAGGCAGAAGCACCTTGAGCTACCGGATCGAATTCGTTCGCTCCGCCGCCAAGGCCTATGCCCGGCTCGACCCAACCCTGCAACGCCGTGTCGACCGGGAACTCACCCGGCTAGGCGAAACGCCGCGCCATCCGGGCGTGATCCGCCTGCAATCGGATGATGAGCTCTACCGCGTTCGCATCGGTGATCTGCGCCTGCTGTTCAGCGTGGAAGACCAGATTCTGCTGGTGCTGATCGTCAAAATCGGCCATCGCGGTTCCGTCTACCGCGCCTGATCGTCGCCCCACCTTGTTGTTCACCCGATGAGCACCGACGCCAACCGCATCGTTCAGAAGCTCTGGAGCTACTGCACCGTGCTGCGCGACGACGGGCTCTCCTACGGCGACTACCTGGAGCAGCTCAGCGTGCTGCTGTTTCTCAAGCTCGCCCATGAGCAGACGCAGCCGCCGTGGAATCAGGCCTCGCCGATTCCCGAGGGCTACGACTGGAGCACCCTGGTGGGCCGCGATGGCGTGGAGCTGGAAACGCAGTACCGCCGCGTGCTCGAACACCTGGGCAAACAGCACGGCCTGCTCGGGCTGGTGTTTCGCAAGGCCCAGAACAAGATCCAGGATCCCGCCAAGCTCAAGCGCCTGATCTCCGACCTGCTCGACAAGGAGCAGTGGCTGATCCTCGACGCCGACATCAAGGGCGACGCCTACGAAGGCCTGCTGGAGCGCAACGCCCAGGACACCAAATCCGGCGCCGGCCAGTACTTCACGCCCCGGCCGATCATCGACGCGATCATGGCCTGCCTGGCGCCCCAGCCCGGCGAAACACTGATCGATCCGGCCTGCGGCACCGGCGGCTTTCTGATCGCGATGTATCTGCACATCGTGAACACGTTCCCGGCGATGACGCGCGAACAGCGCGATCACCTGCGCCATCAAGCGCTGCATGGCGTCGACATCGTGCAGTCGGTGATCCGGCTCTGCGCCATGAACCTGCTGCTGCACAACGTGGGGCCCACCGCCGCCCAGCTCGATGCCAAACGCCGGGAGCTGCTGGAGGGCGGCCTGCCCGCCGATCAGGTGGATGCCCAGCTCGACGATCTGCTGCCCGTGCGCACCGACGACGCCCTGCGCGAACTGGGCAGCAGCCGCTACGACATCGTGGCCACCAACCCGCCCTTCGGGCGCAAGTCGTCGATCAAGATGATCGGCGAGGAGGGCGAGGTGAGCAGCGACGCGATCACCGTGGAGCGCGACGACTTCTGGGCCACCACCTCCAACAAGCAGCTCAACTTCCTGCAGCACATCAAGTCGCTGCTGAAGATCAACGGCCGCGCCGCCGTGGTGCTGCCCGACAACGTGCTGTTTGAGGGCGGTGCCGGCGAAACCATCCGCCTGCGGCTGCTGCACGAGTGCGATCTGCACACGTTGCTGCGGCTGCCCACCGGCATCTTCTACGCCCAGGGCGTGAAGGCCAACGTGCTGTTCTTCGAGCGCCGCGCCGGCAGCGCCCAGGCCGCCACCAAGCGCCTCTGGGTCTACGACCTGCGCACCAACCAGCACTTCACCCTCAAAACCAAACCACTCCAGCCCGCCGATCTCGACGAGTTCGTGAGCCTCTACAAACCGGGCGCCATCGCCGAGCGCCAGCCCACTTGGAGCGAGGCCAATCCCGAGGGGCGCTGGCGGGCCTTCGAACTCGAGGAGCTGCTCGCCCGCGACAAACTCAACCTCGATCTGTTCTGGCTCAAGGATGCGTCGCTGCTCGATGCCGACAACCTGCCCGATCCCGATCTGATCGCCGCCGAAATCGCCGACGACCTGCGCAGCGCCCTCGAGCAGATGGAGGCGCTGGTGGCGGATCTGTAGCCGTTCAGAACAGCGGCAAGCGCAGCAGCTGCGCCCACAGCCGCGTGCCCGCCTCCAGCTGGCCCAGTTCCGCCGGGATCTCCAGCAGCAGGTCGGCCCCCTGAAGCGAACCGATCCGCGAGGAGGCCTGGCTGCCCTCCACCACCGCCAGCAGCGCGCCGTCCTCGCCCACCCGCAGCCGCGCCCGGGCCAGCTCCGGCCGGCCGGCGCCGCGTTTCAGGGGGGCCGCCAGGCGCACCGGCAGGCGGGGCAGCAGCTCCGGCTCGGCCCCCTCCAGCGCCTGCAGCGCAGGCCAGAGCAGCTGGAGCGCCGTGATCGCCGCCGCCACCGGGTTGCCCGGCAGCCCGAAAAACGGCCGCCCCGCCAGCTGGCCGAAGGCGAACGGCCGTCCGGGCTTGAGGAACAGCTTCCAGAAGTCCACCGAGCCGCGCTCGACCAGCAGCGGCCGAATCCAGTCGGCATCGCCGGCCGACACGCCACCGGTGCTCACCACCACATCACAGCCGGCCGCCAGCTGCCCCAGGGCCGCCGCCAGGGCCCCGGGCTCGTCGGCCACCACCAGCCGCTCCGCCACCCCGTAGCCCAGCCGCGCCAGCAGCGCCGCCAGCAACGTGCTGTTGCTCTCCCAGATGGCGCCCGGCCGCCGCGGCTCGCCGGCGGCCACCAGCTCATCGCCGCTGATCAGCAGGCCGATGCGCGGCCGGGGCCGCACCGCCAGCGCCGCCACACCGCAGCCGGCCAGGCGGCCCAGGTCGGCGGGGCCCAGCCGCACGCCCGCCGCCAGCAGCTCCTGGCCCGGCGCCGCCTCCTCATCGGCCGCCCGGATCCAGGGGTTGGCGCCTGCCTCACCCATCAGCCGCAAGCGCTCACCTCCCCCCTGCCCGCCGCCCTCCACCTGCACCAGCTCCTGGGGCAGCACCCGCGTCGCCCCCGCCGGCAGCGGCGCGCCGGTGAGGATGCGGATCGCCTCGCCGCCGGCCAGCTCCCGGGCGAAGGGGGCGCCGGGAGCCGAGCGGCCCACCAGCCGCCAGGCCATGCCCGCGGCCAGGGGCGTGGCATCGGCGATGGCGTAGCCGTCCATGATCGAGGCCCGGAAGCCCGGCACCGCCTCCAGGGCGCGGCAGCCCTCGGCACTCACCCGGCCCAGGCAGGCGGCCAGGGGCAGCACCTCGCTGCCGGCCAGGGGGGTGAGGGCGGCCAGCACCCGCCGGCGCGCCTCCTCCAGGGGCAGACCCTCGCGGGGGAAGGGTTCAGCCATCGGGATGGCGCCAGTCACCACCACGGCCGCCGCGCTTCTCCAGCAGCCGCACCGGCCCGATCGTCATCGCCCGGTCGGCGCTCTTGAGCATGTCGTAGAGGGTGAGCAGGCCCACCTGCACGGCGGTGAGCGCCTCCATTTCCACCCCCGTGGGGCCGGTGGTGCGCACGCTGGCCTCGCAGCGCAGGCCCGGGCCTGAACCATCGGGCAGCGGCGCCTCGGCGATCGCCACGTCCAGCCCGCTGAGCGGCAGCGGATGGCAGAGGGGGATCAGCTCGGCGGTGCGCTTGGCCGCCTGGATCGCCGCCACCCGCGCCACCGCCAGCACGTCGCCCTTGCCGGCCCGCCCTTCCCGCACCAGGGCCAGGGCCCCGGGGTTCACGGCCAGGTAGCCCTCGGCCACCGCCTCGCGCACCGTGGCAGCCTTGCCCCCCACATCCACCATGTGCACCTCGCCACGGCTGTTGAGGTGACTGAGGTTGAGGTGACTGCGGTTGCGATCCCCCTGGCTGAGCGTCTCCAGACCTGGCTCCATGGCGTGGATTCCCCAACTGCAACCCCGGCCGCAAAACCTAGGAGCGGCCGCGGCACCGCCGTTTGCTGAACTGGCAGCACCCCCGGGCTGCCACCGTGCCCCTGTTGCGCCCCTCCTCCGGCCCCAATTCCGGTCCACCCGTCTACCTCTGCGCCTTCCTCACCCTGCTCAACGACCGGCTGAGTGAAACGCTGATCTTCCCGCTGCTGCCCTTCCTGCTGGCGGGCTTCACCAACGACGGCCGCACCCTGGGGCTGCTCACCGGCAGCTATGCCGTGGCCCAGTTCCTGGCCACGCCGCTGATCGGGGCGATGAGCGACCGCTACGGCCGCCGGCCGGTGATGGCGGTGTGCGTGGCGGGCACGGTGCTGGGCCTGTCTGTGTTCGCCGCCACGATCGCCACCAACTGGAGTGCCATCCCCTGGGCCGCCGGCAGCGGCCTGCCCCTGGCCCTGCTGTTCGCCGGCCGGCTGCTGGATGGGGCCAGCGGCGGCACCGCCGCCACCGCGGCCGCTGTGCTGGCCGACGTGTCGCCACCGGAGAAGCGGGCCAAGGCCTTCGGCCTGATCGGCGTGGCCTTCGGGCTGGGCTTCATCCTCGGCCCGGCGCTGGGGGGCCTGCTGGGCCGGCTGAACGTGAACCTGCCACTGCTGATCGCCGTACTGATCGCCGTGCTCAACCTGGCACTGGTGCTGCTGCTGCTGCCCGAAACCCACCCGATCTCGGCGCGCATCGCCCTGCCGCGCAAGCGGGAGCTGCAGCCCTTCACCCAGCTCTCGCGGGTGTTCACCAACCCGCGGGTGCGCCGCCTGTGCAGCGCCTTCTTTCTGTTCTTCCTGGCCTTCAGCGGCTTCACCGGCGTGTTGGTGCTGTATTTCAAGCAGCGCTTCGGCTGGGGCCCGGGGCTGGCCGGCGCCGCCTTCCTGGTGGTGGGCGTGGTGGCCACAGTGGTGCAGGGGGGCCTGATCGGCCCGCTGGTGAAGCGCTTCGGCGAATGGCGGCTCACCCTGGCCGGCCTGGGCTTCGTGCTGGTCGGCTGCGCCCTGGTGCCCCTGGCCCCGGCTGAACGAGCCGGCGCCGTGGTGTTTCCAGCCGTGGCCTGCCTCGCCCTCGGCACGGGCCTGGTCACGCCCTGCCTGCGGGCCCTGGTGTCGCAACGGCTGGACGACGCCGGCCAGGGGGCGGCCCTGGGCAGCCTCCAGGGCCTGCAGAGCCTGGGCAGCTTCATCGGCCCGCCGCTGGCGGGGCTGGCCTATGAAACGGTGGGACGCACCAGTCCCTTCTGGCTGGCCACCGCCCTGCTGACCGGGGTGATGGCCCTGGTGGCCGGCGGCCGGCGCAGGCTCAGCGCCTGATTCCGTCAAGCAGGGCTGACACAGTGCCCGGGCCCCATGATTGCTACGGTCGCTCCAACAGAAAGTCTGCTGCTACCCCTGCAAGCAGCCCCAACAGTGTTCTGCCCATCAGCCTCAAGCTGATCGCGCTACCGAAACGGCCAACTCAGAAACGCCAGCCACCTAAACAGCCATGGACGAACAGTTCTGCGCCGATGTTCTGAGTGGTGAGAAATCCCTCCAGGTGCCCCCGGATCTCTACATCAACCGGGAACTCAGCTGGATCGACTTCAACTATCGCGTGCTGGCCCAGGCCCTCAACGAGCACACGCCGCTGCTGGAGCAGGCCAAGTTCAGCGCCATTTTCAGCAACAACCTCGATGAGTTTTTCATGGTGAGGGTCGCCTCCCTGAAGAGCCAGCAGGAAGCGGGCGTGGCCACCCTCAGCGACGACGGACGCACGGCCCTGGAACAGCTGGAGGCCATCCAGGCCAAGCTCAGGCCCCTGCTTGAACTGCAGCAACAGCACTACCGCCATTCCCTCAAGAATCAGCTAGCCGAATACGGCGCCCTGCTGATCGATTACGCCAATCTCAACTCCCAGCAGCGGCTGTGGGTGGACGACACCTTCCGCAGCGCCATCTTCCCGGTGCTCACCCCCCTGGCGGTGGATCCCTCCCACCCCTTCCCCTTCATCAGCAATCTCAGCCTCAACGTGGCCGTGCTGGTGCGCGATCCCAGCACCGGTCAGCAACAGTTCGCCCGGGTGAAGGTGCCCCAGAAGATCCTGCCCCGCTTCGTGGAGGTGCCGCCCAACCTCAGCGGCAAGGACCCCAGACCGGTGTTCACAGCGGTGCCCCTGGAGCAGGTGGTGGCCTTCAACCTCGGCCTGCTGTTCCCCGGCATGGTGGTGGAGGGGCACTACTTCTTCCGCATCACCCGCGACGCCGACCTTGAGCTGCGCGACCTGGAAGCCGACGACCTGATGGAGGCGATCGAGGAGGGGCTGCGCAAGCGGCGGCGGGGCGGTGAGGTGGTGCGCCTGGAGGTCACCGACGAGATGCCCGAGTCGGTGGTGCAGTTGCTGATGGACGGCATGGCGGTGGAGCCGGAGGACGTGTATCGGATCAACGGGCCCCTCGGTCTGGACGACCTGATGGCGCTGCTGGCCATCCCCCTGCCCCAGCTCAAGGACAAACCCTTCAAGGGGCGCACGGCCCCGGCCCTGGTGCGGGCGCAGAAAACCAAGCTGGAGGATGGCTCCCTCAAGGTTGAGGAGTTCGAGAGCATCTTCTCGGTGCTGCGGCGAGGGGATGTGTTGCTGCACCACCCGTTCGACCTGTTCTCCACCTCCGTGGAGGAATTCCTCAACCAGGCGGCAGACGACCCCGCGGTGCTGGCGATCAAGATGACCCTCTACCGCACCTCCCGGGACTCGGCGGTGGTGGCGGCCCTGATCCGCGCAGCCGAGAACGGCAAGCAGGTGATGGCCCTGGTGGAGCTGAAGGCCCGCTTCGACGAGGACAACAACATCCAGTGGGCCCGCCAGCTGGAGCGCTCAGGCGTGCATGTGGTGTACGGGGTGATCGGCCTCAAGACCCACACCAAGATCACCCTGGTGGTGCGGCGGGAGAAGCAGTTGCTGCGCAGCTACGTGCACGTGGGCACGGGCAACTACAACTCCAAGACCTCCAACCTCTACACCGACCTGGGCCTGCTCACGGCCCGGCCGGAGTACGGGGCCGACCTGGTGGAACTGTTCAATTACCTCACCGGCTTTTCCAAACAGCAGAGCTTCCGCCGCCTGCTGGTGGCGCCGGTCACCCTGCGCCGGGGCATGGAGGAGCTGATCTGCCGGGAAATCAGCCATTCCCTGGCCGGCCGCGGCGGCCACATCCGCGTAAAGATGAATTCCCTGGTGGACCCACCGATCATCGCCCTGCTCTACCAGGCCTCCCAGGCCGGGGTGCGCATCGAACTGGTGGTGCGCGGCATGTGCAGCCTCAGGCCCGGGCTCCCCGGGATCAGCGATCAAATCAGAGTGGTGAGCGTGATCGGCCGCTTCCTGGAGCACTCCCGCCTGTTCTGGTTTGCCAACGGCGGCGAACCCGAGGCCTTCATTGGCAGTGCCGACTGGATGCCTCGCAACCTCAACCGCCGCGTGGAGGCGGTGGCCCCGGTGGAGGGCCCCCAGGCCCGCAGCCAGGTGGAGCAGCTGCTGGATCTCTACCTCAACGACACTGCCGCCTGGCACATGGACAGCGAAGGGCAGTTCCACCAGCGCCAGCAGGAGGAAGACGGACAACTGGCCCAGGATGCGTTGATGAAGCGCTGGCGCGGCGGGCTGCTGGCAGCAAACAGCTGATCTGCTGCCATTGCAACGCAACAGCATCAACGATCACAGAACTCTGTATACAGGCAGCATTCGCGATTTGGCGAACTCAGCAGTTGTGCGCAATCCGGAAAATCTTCGGGATTGCACACACCAAAATTCCACTGCGGTGCTAAATTCCGCCCAAATCTAATTACGGAGGCCTGGGTGTGGGGACGCCTGAGCAATCCGCTGACGGCGTCGATCGCATCGACCACCGTGAGCGTTTGAATCACAACGATCTCAACCGCAGCGCGCACAGCGAAGCAACAACGCGCTCCAGGTCAACAAGCACCGCACCCCCTCCGTCCAGCCGGAGTGCTTCGGCAGCACGCACGGGCAACCGGGGCTCTGGGCGCCTCGGCAGCGATTCCATCGGCTGGTATCTCAGTACCATCGGCCGAGTGCCCCTGCTCACTCCCGCCGAGGAGATTGAGCTGGCCCACCACGTGCAGGCCGGCAAGAAGCTGCAGGAGCTGCCGGCCGACAGCCTTACCCCCCAGCAACGGCGCAAGCTGCGCATGGCCCAACGGGCCCGCGACCGGATGATGGCCGCCAACCTGCGCCTGGTGGTGAGTGTGGCCAAGAAGTACCAGAACCAGGGCCTGGAGCTGCTGGATCTGGTGCAGGAGGGGGCGATCGGCCTGGAGCGCGCCGTCGACAAGTTCGATCCGGCCATGGGCTACAAGTTCTCCACCTATGCCTACTGGTGGATCCGCCAGGGCATGACCCGGGCCATCGACAACAGCGCCCGCACCATCCGCCTGCCGATTCACGTGAGCGAGAAGCTCTCCAAGATCCGGCGCGTCACCCGGGAGCTCTCCCACCGCCTCGGCCGCCAGCCCAACCGGCTGGAACTGGCCCATGCCCTGGACATGCGGCCCGAGGAGCTGGAGGAACTGATGGCCCAGAGCGCCCCCTGCGCCTCCCTCGATGCCCATGCCCGCGGCGACGAGGACCGCAGCACCCTGGGGGAACTGATCGCCGACCCCGCCAGCGGTGAGCACTTCGACAGCATGGACCGGCTGCTGCAGAAGGAGCACCTCGGCTCCTGGCTCTCCCAGCTGAACGAGCGGGAACAGACGATCCTCAAGCTGCGCTTCGGCCTCGAGGGTCACGAGCCCCTCACCCTTGCTGAGATCGGCCGACTGATCAATGTGTCCCGGGAGCGGGTGCGCCAGCTGGAGGCCAAGGCGATCATGCGCCTGCGCCTGCTCAGTAATCTGCACCAAGCCGCCTGAGCCGGGCCCCTGACCCCAGCTCTGCCTACAGCGCTCCACTGGCGCGAGCAATTGATCGGTGTGGCCGCCGTGGCCACCTGGCTGGCCCTGCTGGCCGCTGCCGCCATGGCGGTGCGGCGGCGCTGGAACGGCGCGGATAGCGAGGGCCAGCGGGAATGGAGCCGCAAGCTGGTGCACATCGGCAGCGGTGCCGTGGTGCTGATCGCCTGGGTGTTTGCCATCGACCGCCGGATCGCCATCCCGGCAGCAGCCACCATCACCCTGCTGGCGGCCCTCAACCACCGGCTGCGGGTGCTGCCAGCCGTGGAGGACGTGGGCCGCGCCAGTTACGGCACCGTGGCCTATGGGGCTTCGATCACCCTGCTGCTCTGGCAGTTCTGGCCCACTGAGCCGGCCACCGTGGCCGCCGGAGTGCTGGTGATGGCCCTGGGGGATGGTCTGGCGGGGTTGGTGGGTCCGCTCTGGCCCACGGCCAGCTGGCGGGTGCTGGACCAGAAGCGCTCCCTGCTGGGCACCGGCACGATGGCCCTCGCCAGCCTGGGGGTGCTGGCAGGCCTGAGCCTGGCAGCGGGCGGCCCCGCATGGCCCCAGCTGCTGGCGATCGCCGCGGCCGCCACCCTGCTGGAGCAGCTGGCCGTGGCCGGCATTGACAACCTCACCGTGCCGCTGGGGGTGGCCTGGCTGTGGCAGCAGTTCACAGCGCTCGGCTAGGCCCGCAGCAGGGTTTCGCAGCGCCGTTCCCAGTCGTGGGTGGTGCCCAGGCCCGCCACCAACAGGCGATCAGCGGGCTCCTCCCTCAGGCGCAACTGCCACTGGCGGATCAGGTCGGCCCGCTCCATCCAGGCCTCGATCACGGCCCGATAGATGGCCTCCAGATCCCAGTGGCGCTGCTGGCCGATGCGCTGGCCCCAACCGAGCAGGTCATCGAGCTGGAAGGGCCGGAAGCCAGCAAAGGCAGGACCGTTCCCCGGCTCGGGATTGCACTGCTCCAGATAGAACAACTCCAACGGATCCGAGAGCCCGCAGAACTGCAGCAGATAGGTCATGGCCGACCTCCGACTGAACTGAAGCAACCCTATGGAGGCGAGCCCGGAAAGCTGTTCAGCAGGAACAGTTTGCTGCCAATAGCAGCCCAATGATGGCCGATAAATAATTAGCACTCGAGCAATTGGAGTGCTAATCCTTGTGGCATCAAGCTGTTCCGGTGATTCAGGCCGTCACCGGGGCAACCCTGCTGCTGCGCACCGCCGCCGCCAGGCCCTCGAGCACCTCGGCCGTGGTGGCCGTGTCGATGCAGGCATCGGTGACGCTCTGGCCATAGGTGAGCTGGCTGAGGTCGGCGCTGATCTTCTGGTTGCCGGCCACCAGGTGGCTCTCCAGCATCACCCCCATCACGTGGCGCGAGCCGGTTGCCACCTGGTCAGCCACCTGGTCCGCCACCTCGGCCTGACGCCGGTAGTCCTTGTTGGAGTTGCCGTGGCTGCAGTCCACCATCAGCCGACTGGGCAGCCCTGCCGCCGCCAGGTCGCTGGCCGCCTGTTCGATCGCCTCCAGGTGATAGTTGCTCCCCTGCTTGCCGCCCCGCAGCACCAGATGGCCATCGGGATTGCCGGTGGTGGTGATGATCGAGGCGTAGCCCTCCCGGTTGATGCCCAGGAAATGGTGGGGGCGGGACGCCGCCTCCACCGCGTTAATGGCGGTGCCCACACTGCCGTCGGTGCCGTTCTTGAAGCCGATCGGCATCGACAGGCCCGAGGCCATCTCCCGGTGGGTCTGGCTCTCGGTGGTGCGGGCGCCGATGGCGGTCCAGCTGATCAGGTCGGCGATGTACTGGGGCACCACCGGATCGAGCAGCTCCGTGGCGGCGGGCAGCCCCATCTCGGCCACGTGCACCAGCAGCCCCCGGGCGCGGCGCAGGCCGGTGTTGATGTCGTAGCTGCCATCGAGGTGGGGGTCGTTGATCAGCCCCTTCCAGCCCACGGTGGTGCGCGGCTTCTCGAAATACACCCGCATCACCACCTCCAGCTCGGCGCGGAGGCGCTCTCTGGCCTCGGCGATGAAGGCGGCGTACTCCTGGGCCGCGGCCACGTCGTGCACCGAACAGGGGCCCACGATCACCAGCAGGCGCTGGTCACGGCCGTGCAGGATCGCCTGGATCGCCTGGCGGGCCTGCTGCACGGTGCGGGCGGCCCGGTCACTGAGGGGCAGGTCCCGGTGCAGCACCACCGGCGGCACCAGGGGCCTGGTTTCCACCACATGGAGATCGCTGGTGGTGGCGTGCATGGGAATCGGGCTGCCTGGGGGTGCCGCGTGGAAGGGATTCAGCCTAGTGAGCGGTCCAACGGCAGCCGTTGTCACCACCGACCGGCCCCGCGGAGAAGAACAATGGGGGGCAGCCTGTATGGATTGCGATGGCCGCCAGCACGTTCCTTGCCGACTACCGCGCCGCCGCAGCAGGGCGCGAGGCGCTGGCGGTGCCGGCCCTGCCGCTCAGTGCCGGCGAGGCCGCCGCCCTCACCGAACTGCTGGCCGCACCCCCCGCCGGCGAGGAAGCCTTCCTGCTGCATCTGCTCTGCGAGCGCATCCCCCCTGGCGTGGATGAGGCCGCCTACGTCAAGGCCAGCTGGCTGCTGGCGGTGGCCAAGGGCGAAGCAGCTTCCCCCCTGGTGAGCCCGGTGCAGGCGGTGCAGCTGCTGGCCACGATGATCGGCGGCTACAACGTGGGCGCCCTGATCGAACTGCTCTCCAGCAGCGATCCGGCCATCGCCGAGGCCGCCGCCGAAGGGCTGAGCAAAACCCTGCTCGTCTACGACGCCTACAACGACGTGCTCGAGCTGGCGGACAGGAACAGCTACGCCAAGCGAGTCGTCGACAGCTGGGCCACTGGCGAGTGGTTCACCGCCAAGCCCGAGCTGCCGGCCGCAATCACCGTCACGGTGTTCAAGGTGGAGGGTGAGACCAACACCGACGACCTCTCCCCCGCCACCCACGCCACCACCCGGCCCGACATCCCCCTGCACGCCCAGGCGATGCTGGAAACCCGCATGCCCGGCGGCCTGGAGCTGATCGCTGAGCTGAAAACCAAGGGCTACCCGGTGGCCTACGTGGGCGACGTGGTGGGCACGGGCAGCTCGCGCAAATCGGCGATCAACTCGGTGCTGTGGCACACCGGCACCGACATCCCCCACGTGCCCAACAAGCGCAGCGGCGGCGTGATCCTGGGTGGCAAGATCGCGCCGATCTTTTTCAACACTGCCGAGGATTCCGGCGCTCTGCCGATCGAATGCGACGTCACGGCGCTCAACAGCGGCGATGTGATCACGATCCGCCCCTACGCCGGCACGATCGAGCGTGCCGCGGGTGAAGCGAATGCCGGGGAAATCGTGGCCCGCTTCGAGCTCAAGCCCAGCACGATCACCGATGAGGTGCGCGCCGGCGGCCGCATCGCCCTCCTGATCGGCCGCTCCCTCACCGACAAGGTGCGTGCCCAGCTGGGGCTGCCCTCCAGCGACCTGTTCGTCCGCCCGGTGGCCCCGGCCGACACCGGCAAGGGCTTCACCCTGGCCCAGAAGATGGTGGGCAAGGCCTGCGGCCTGGCGGGCGTGCGCCCCGGCACCAGCTGCGAGCCGCTGATGACCACCGTGGGCTCCCAGGACACCACCGGGCCGATGACCCGCGACGAGATGAAGGAGCTGGCCTGCCTGGGCTTCAGCGCTGATCTGGTGATGCAGAGCTTCTGCCACACCGCCGCCTATCCCAAGCCGGTAGACCTCAAAACCCACGCCGAGCTGCCCGACTTCATGGCGTCGCGCGGCGGCGTGGCCCTGCGCCCCGGCGACGGCATCATCCACAGCTGGCTCAACCGCATGCTGCTGCCCGACACCGTGGGCACCGGCGGCGACAGCCACACCCGCTTCCCCCTGGGCATCAGCTTCCCGGCCGGCTCCGGCCTGGTGGCCTTCGCCGCGGCGATTGGCGCCATGCCGCTGGACATGCCCGAATCGGTGCTGGTGAAGTTTTCCGGTTCCCTGCAGCCGGGCGTGACCCTGCGCGATGTGGTGAACGCGATTCCCTATGTGGCGATCCAGCAGGGGCTACTCACCGTGGCCAAGGAAGGCAAACAGAACGTGTTCAACGGCCGGATCATGGAGATCGAGGGGCTGCCCGACCTCAAGCTGGAGCAGGCCTTTGAACTCACCGATGCAACCGCCGAGCGCTCCTGTGCCGGCAGCACGATCAAGCTCTCGGTGGAGACGGTGAGCGAATACCTGCGCAGCAACGTGGCGCTGCTGAAAAACATGATCGCCCGCGGCTACGGCGATGCCCGCACCCTGGCCCGCCGCATCAAGGCGATGGAGGCCTGGCTCGCCAACCCGGTGCTGCTGGAGGCCGACGCCGACGCCGAGTACGCCGCCGTGATCGAGATCGATCTCGATGCGATCACCGAGCCGATCCTGGCCTGCCCCAACGACCCCGACAACGTGAAGACCCTGAGCGAGGTGGCGGGCGCACCGATCGATGAGGTGTTCATCGGCTCCTGCATGACCAACATCGGCCACTACCGCGCCGCCGCCAACGTGCTCAACGGCCAGGGCGAGAACGCCGCCCGCCTGTGGGTGTGCCCGCCCACCCGCATGGACGAGGAGAAGCTGAAGGAGGAGGGCTACTACGCCATCTTCGAAGCGGCCGGCTCGCGCATGGAAATGCCCGGTTGCTCCCTGTGCATGGGCAACCAGGCCCGGGTGGAGGACAACACCACCGTGTTCTCCACCAGCACCCGCAACTTCAACAACCGCCTCGGCAACGGCGCCCAGGTGTACCTGGGCAGCGCCGAACTGGCCGCCGTGTGTGCCCAACTAGGCCGGATCCCCAGCAAGGAGGAGTATCTGGCGATCGCCGCCGAGAAGATCGATCCCTATGGCGCCGAGCTCTACCGCTATCTCAACTTCGACCAGATCGAGGGCTTTGAGGACCAGGGCCGGGTGGTGAGCGCCGAAGAGGAGGCGAAGGTGCTGGCGGAGGTGTGAGCCACACACCAGGGCGGCGGGCTGGATTGTGTCAGTCCGGCGCAGAAAGGATCGAGGCAGTGGACGAATGGAACACGGTCCCTAGTTTTGGTTCGCATTGCTACAGCAAACATGCGTGTTTCGCGTCTGATCAGCGCCGGCCTGGCCCTCGCGGCCGCCGGCAGCCTGGCCCTCACGGGGTGCTCCGCCACCAAGGATGCCGCCACCGGCGTGGGTGAGGCCGCCAAGGATGCGGCCACAGCCACCGGCCAGGCCGCCCTGGCGCCGGCGGTCACCCCTGTGCTCGACCTGCTCAAGAAGGGCGAGAGCGAAGTGAATGCCGGCAACCTCGGCGCCGCCGCGGCCACGCTGGGTGGCTTCAAGGCCGTCTGGGACAAGGCCGCACCAGTGATTCGCCCGCTGGCCGGTGACAAGTGGCCGATGATCGAGACAGCCGCCAACCTGGTGCTCAGCACCTTCGGTGGTGGTGGCACCCCCACCGCTGCCGCGGCGGGCTCTGCTCTCTCCGGCCTGATCGGCCCCCTCAGCAGCCTGATCGGCAAGTAAGCCAGCCCCGGGTGAGACGCTGGAGCGAACCCCTCCCCAGCGTCTCATCCTGAACCAGGAAACCCTGCTGTTCCAGCCCGCCGTGCCCCAGCCCGGGGCGCTGCGGGCCGTGCTGGCGTTCCCCAGTACCTACGGGGTGGGGATCACCAGCCTGGGATACCAGGTGGTGTGGGCCACCCTGGCCCAGCGGCCCGACGTGGATGTGCGCCGGCTGTTCACCGACCGGAGCGATCCGGCCCATGGCGGCAGCCGTGGTCGCGGCACCGATCTCGACCTGTTCGGCCTGTCCCTGAGCTGGGAACTCGATGGCCCGGTGCTGCTCGATCTGCTGGAGCAGCAGCGCATCCCGATCTGGGCGGGTGAACGGGATGACGCCGATCCGATCGTGTTCGGCGGCGGCCCCGTGCTCACCGCCAACCCCGAGCCGCTGGCACCCTTCCTTGATGCGGTGCTGCTGGGCGACGGCGAACTGTTGCTGCCGGCGTTTGTCGATGCCCTGCAGGAGTGCCGCCAGGCCCCGCGCGCGGAGCGGCTGCGGCGACTGGCGCAGGTGCCCGGCGTGTATGTGCCCAGCCTCTACGCCCCCCACTACGCCGACGACGGCAGGCTCCTTGCCGTCGTGCCCAGCCAGGCCGGTGTACCCGCCACGGTGGCGAAGCAGACCTGGCGAGGCAACACGCTCAGCCACTCCACGGTGATCACACCGGAGGCGGCCTGGCCCTCAATCCACATGGTGGAGGTGGTGCGCAGCTGCCCGGAGCTCTGCCGTTTCTGCCTGGCCAGCTACCTCACCCTGCCCTTCCGCACTCCCTCCCTCGACAACGGCCTGATCCCGGCGGTGGAGAAGGGACTGACGGCCACTCAGCGCCTGGGGCTGCTGGGGGCTTCAGTCACCCAGCACCCCCAGTTCGCCGAGCTGCTGGCCTGGCTCGATCAGGACCGCTTCGAGGGCACCCGGGTGAGCGTGAGCTCGGTGCGGGCCGCCACGGTGACAGCGGAACTGGGCCGGATTCTGGCCAAGCGGGGCAGCAAGTCGCTCACGATCGCCATCGAGAGCGGCAGCGAGCGCATGCGCCAGGTGGTGAACAAGAAGCTCGCCACCGAGGAGATCTACACCGCCGCCCGCTATGCCAAGGAGGGTGGCCTCACGGGGCTGAAGCTCTACGGGATGGTGGGCCTGCCCACAGAAGACGAGGCCGACGTGGAGGCCACGGCGGAGCTGCTGCTCGCGCTGAAGAAAGCCACGCCGGGGCTGCGCCTGAGCCTGGGGGTGAGCACCTTCGTGCCCAAGGCCCACACGCCGTTCCAGTGGCAGGGAGTGCGCCCGGAAGCCGAGAAGCGCCTCAAGCTGCTGGCCAAACGCCTCAAGCCCAAGGGGATTGAGCTGCGGCCGGAGAGCTATGGCTGGAGCGTGATCCAGGCCCTGCTCTCCCGCAGCGATCGGCGCCTGGCCCCGGTCATCGCCGCCGCCCGCGGTCGCCACGAGAGCCTGGGCGGCTGGAAACAGGCCTACCGCAAGGTGGTGGAAGACCTCGCCTCCACCCCGGAGACGCCGCCCCCATGGGAGGAGGTGATCCACGGCACCTGGAGCCCGGAGCGCGTGCTGCCGTGGCAGCACCTGGAGGGGCCCCTACCCGTGAAAACCCTGCAGGAGCATGCAGCACAGGCGCTGCAGCACGGCTTAAATTGAACAGAATGCGACGATTGCAATCCTGTGACCACTGCACCCTTGGCCTGGCCCTGGCAGCAGGAAACCGCCGGAAACCGCCGCAAGGATGAAGCACTCCAGGAGCTGACCACCAGCACAGCCAAGGCCGCCAGCTCTCCGGCGGCTGGGGGCCTGGTGCCTTCAGCCACCAACAACCCATCGGCGCAGTCCCAACCCGCTTCTGAAGCAGCTCCTGTCGCCGTCGGCGCTACTCCAGCCAAGAGTGAACCGCCGGCAACCAAGCAGGCCTCCCCTGAATCGCCCGCGTCCAGTCCAAGCGCCACCCAGGCGGGGATCGCCGATTCCAGCTCGGATCCATTGTCCGCACCTGTTGGGCCAACACCGGCGTATGCAGATCTGCCAGCCACTCCGGAGACGGAGCATCTGTTCATCGTGTTCCTCGATGATGCCCCCGGCGAGGGCGGCGTTGGCCAGCGTGCCCAGGCTCTGCTGCGCAGCCTGGGGGTGAATGGGCAGCCCTCAGTGGTGTTCGACCAGCTCAACGGCTTTGCCCTGCGCATCACCGATCAGCAGGCCCGGCGCCTGCAGGCGCTCGGTGGCGTGAACAGTGTGGAGGCCGATGCCACCGTTTTCCTGGAGCCCCCGATTCCTGGATCCTCAAACTCCAGCTCCACCCTCCAGCCCCAGACCGCTGCCTCCGCCTCGCTCACCAGCTACAGCAATGGCACCGCCAGCAGCGGCGAAACCCTGCCCTGGGGTGTGCGCGCAGTTTGGCAGGGCAGCGACGTGTCCGCCCGCGGCAATTTCGCCAGCGACACCTATGCCTTTGTAATCGATTCCGGCGTGCTCAGCAGCACCGGTGATCTCAACCTTGCCGGCACCAGCAGCTGGCACCGCAGCTGGATCAGTGGCGAAACGGCCTTCACTGATGGCAATGGCCACGGCAGCCATGTGGCCGGCACCATCGCCGCGCTGGCCAACGGCAAGGGTGTGGTGGGCGTGGCCCCGGGCTCCCAGGTGGTGTCGTTGAAGGTGTTCGACAGCAGCGGCGGCGGTGCCAGCTACACCTCAATCATCGATGCGATCAACCACGCCGTTGCCGTGATCAACAACAACGGCCTCGACAAGAAAAAGGTGGTGATCAACATGAGCCTGGGGGGAGGATTCAGCTCATCCCTCGATACGGCTGTGAAGAATGCCGCCAACCAGGGCATCCGCCTGGCTGTGGCTGCCGGCAACAACGGCAAAGACGCCGACAGCTACTCCCCTGCCGCCGCAGGCGATCACCCCAATGTGTTCACCATCTCAGCCGTTGACAGCCAATACAAGATGGCGTCATGGTCGAATTGGGACCAGGTCACCAGCACCGACAAGGTGGATGATGTTGACCTGGCCGCCCCGGGCGTCAGCGTGCTTTCCTATTACCAAAACGGCCAGCTTGCCTATCTGAGCGGCACCTCAATGGCTGCTCCCCATGTGGCCGGCCTCCTCTTGGCCGGTGGCGTGCAAGCGGGTTCCCTGGTGACTCCTCACGTCTCCGGCACGGCTGATCCCTTTGCACTGGGCGTCCTCCCGACGACCGCTCCCGAAGCACCCACGACAGATCCCGAACCCGAGCCGGAACCCGCCCCTGAGCCCATCAGCGATCAGATTCTCTGGGGCACCACCGGCAACGACACCATCACCGGCGGCAACGGCAACGATCGCATTTCAGGCGTACTGGCCAGCGGCACGACAGCAAGCGCCATGGGTGCCGGCCAGATCGACGTGCTCACCGGCAGCGGCGGAGCCGATGTGTTCGTGCTGGGCGACAGCCGCGGCGTTTTCTACGACGACCGCAGCAGCGGCAACCTGGGTGCAGCCGACTATGCCCGGATCAAGGATTTCACCACAGGTGAAGACAAACTGCAACTGCGCAACGCCAACTATCTCGCCACAGTCTCGAGCGGCAATCTTTCGCTCTACTGGGATCGCAACGGCAATGGCAAGCTTGACACGGGCGGTCGCAACCGCGATGAGCTGATCGCGCTCCTTGAGGGTGTCTCCAACCTCAGTGGCAGCGATATCTTCCTCGTTTAAGTGGGCACCAATAGGAACCCGGCACAATTCAGGCTGAAGAACTCAGGAACGCCGAGACCTGGGCCTCACTCGAACACCGCCGTCCGCCCGCGATACACCATCACCTGACGCTTCAGATGCAGGCGCAGGGCCCGGGCCAGGGCCAGCCGCTCGCAGTCGCGGCCCTTGCGGATCAGATCCTCCACCTCATCGCGATGGCCCACATGCACGGTGGACTGCTCGATGATCGGGCCGCCGTCCAGATCCTCGGTTACGTAATGGGCGGTGGCGCCGATCAGCTTCACCCCCCGCTCCCAGGCGCGGTGATAGGGCTGCGCGCCCTTGAAGGCCGGCAGGAAGGAGTGGTGAATGTTGATCACCTGATGCCCCTGCATGCCCCTGCCGCGGAACTGCTCCAGGAACCCCGGGCTGAGCACCTGCATGTATTTCGCCAGCACCACCAGCTCGATCCGGTGGTCGGCCAACAGCGCCAGCTGGGCCTGCTCGGCCTCCTGCTTGCTCGCCGCCGTCACCGGCACGTGGGCATAGGTGGCGCCGAAGCCCTCGGCCAGCGCCCGCAGGTCGGGATGGTTGGACAGCACCAGCGGCACGGTCATCGGCAGCTCACCGGCGCGGGTGCGCCAGAGCAGATCCACCAGGCAGTGGTCCTGCTTGCTCACGAAGATCGCCACCCGCGGCAGCTCATCGGAGAAGTGCACCTGGCCCTCCCCCCCCAGGCGCTCGGCCAGGGCCGCCACCGCCGGTGCGATGGCACTGCGGGGCAGGCCGAAGCCACCCAGGGCCCACTCGATGCGGCTGAGGAAGAGGCCGGCACCGAGGTCGGTGTGGTGGTCGGCATGGCGAATGTTGCCGCCATTGGCCGCCACCCAGCCGGAGAGCTCGCTCACCAGAGCGGGGCGGTCCGGGCAGATCACCTGGAGGATTGCCGTGGCGGATCCGGCCTGGGGGGTTGACGTAGAGGGAGGCATCAACGACGGGCCCACACGGCCTACATCAGATGCATGAGTAGCACCTCGCGGTTGGCCCGCCGCACCCGGGCGTGGATGGTGGTGCGACCGAGGCGCTCATGAGCTGCCACCCGGTGACAGCCGTTGAATCCCCACAGCACACCATCCACCTCCAGCACATCGATCGGCTCCCGCTGGCCCTCGGCGGCGATCGACTCCATCAGCCCAGCCACCTTGGCCTCATCGAGCACCCGCTGCAGGGGGCGGCGGATCGCAGCCAGGGGCAGCAAAGCTTCTCGCATCAGCTCAACTCATACTCACTCCGTTTTAGCGCCCGATCCGCCGCGCCGCCGATCCCCTGGATTGCAAGCGGCGACAAGCCCGCGGCCCGGGGCCTGCAGCGTCGATAAAGTCAGCGCCAGAACCGCCGCCGCCGATCCCGATGGCCACGCTCCTGCCGGCATCCAACCGCCCCACCAGCCTGATTCAGCCCCTGCGCCGGCTGCTGATGCTGGCCCTGGCCGCCGTGCTCTGCTTCGGCCTCACCGCCTGCAGCGGCGCCCAGGCCAAGCCCCCCAGCCTCAGCTCCGATGACATCGCCGTGATCGAGCGCCAGGCCGAGGGCTTCCTGGCGGCCCGTAACCGCCTGCCCGAACTGGCCACCCTGGTGAACCAGCGCGACTGGACCTTCACCCGCAACCTGATCCATGGTCCGATGCAGGAGGTGAGCCGCCAGATGCTCTACATCAACCAGCGTCTGCTCCCGGCCGACCAGCCCGAGGCCACCAAGCTCGCCAGCCAACTGAAGACAGCCCTGGCCGACCTGGATGAGGCAGCCCGCCTGCAGGACGGAGAGAAGCTGCGCAAGGCCTACATCGCCGTGGCCAGCGGCTTCGGCAAGTACGCCCAGATCCTGCCCCAGCAGGTGCAGGAAGATCTCAAGCAGATCTGATCCGGCCCCGGGCTCCAGGCCAAACCCTGCCGCCCAGCCCGTGCTGGTCGTGGGCGGAGGCCTGGTGGGCCTGGCCGTGGCCTGGGAGCTGCTCAACCGGGGCCTGGCCGTTGAGCTGATCGATCCCGACCTGGACCAGGCCAGCGCCAGGGCCTGCGACCGATCCAACGGCAGCCTGGCCGCCCTGGGCGTGCTGATGGCCCAGGTGTTTCACCGCTCCAGCGGCCGCGGCTGGCGCCTGCGTCAGCAGAGCCATCAGCTCTGGCAGCAGTGGCTGATCCGCCTGCAGGAGCGCGGCCACCGGCTGAACCGCCGCGATGGGCTGTTGCTACTGGCCGCCACCCCTGAGGAGCTGGAGCACCAGCAACGCCTGGTGGCCCAGCGGCAGGGCATCAGCCTGCACAGCCGTGATCTCCCCTGGCTGCGCGGGCTGCGTCCCTCCCTGCCCGCCGCCGCCCTCGGGGGTCTGCAGTCACCCGGCGATGGCCAGCTGGATCCCAGGACCGTGTTGGCGGCCCTCTGGTGCGAAGCCCGGGCCGCCGGCCTGCAGACCTGCCGGGACACGGTCAGGGCCCTGGAGCGCCGGGGCAGCGACTGGCAGGTGCACTGCCAGAGCGGCAGCAACCGGCAGGCCAGCTGGCTGGTGCTGAGCGCGGGGGTGGCCAGCGCAGGCCTGCTGGCCGGCCTGGGCCACCAGGTGCCGATGGAGCCGGTGCTCGGCCAGGCGCTGGAACTGGAGCTGGCCGAAACCCCGCCGTGGGAGCAAGGGGACCACCCCTGGCCGGGAGCGGTGGTGTGGCGCGGCATCAACCTGGTGCCGCGGCCTGACCTGCCCGGGGGGGGGCGTTTCTGGCTGGGAGCCACCCTGGAGCCTGGGGATCAGCCCAGCGCCACCGCCCTGGCCCACCTGCGCAGCTGGGGAGCAGCAGAGCTCCCCTGGCTGGAGCGGGCCCAGGTGGTGCGCCAGTGGCAGGGCCTGCGCTGCCGACCCGTGGGCCGGCCAGCGCCCCTGCTGGAGCAGCTGGAACCGGGGCTGCTGCTGGTGAGCGGTCACTACCGCAACGGCGTGCTGCTGGCGCCTGCCAGCGCTGCCTGGGCCTGCGACCAGATCCAGGCTGGCCGCTGAACCCAGAGCCTGCACAGCCGGCAGATCGCAGCCGCTAGCAGGGCACAAAAAAGCCCCCCTGACGGGGGGCTTGGATGCGATCCAGGCAGAACCAGGATCAGGTGATCACTTGCTCTCGGTGAACTCGGCGTCGATCACGTCATCGCTGCTGCTGGAGCCAGCACCGCCCGCACCGTTGCCACCCTGGGCGGCGCCGGCGGCGGCTTCCGCACCGGCGGCCTGCTGGTACACGGCGGCACCGGCGGCGTAGAGGGCCTGCTGGAGAGTTTCCAGCTCGCTCTTCATGGTGTCGAAGTCGTCCTTCTCCACCGCCTCCTTGAGCTTGGCGGCGGAGGCCTCCACCTTGGCCTTGTCCTCGGCGCCCACCTTGTCGCCCAGTTCGCCCAGCTGCTTCTCGGCCTGATAGATCAGGGTTTCGGCCTGGTTCTTGGTGTCGATGCGCTCGCGCTTCTCCTTGTCGGCGGCGGCGTTGGTCTCGGCATCCTTCACCATCTTCTCCACCTCGTTCTCACTGAGGGTGGAGGCGCCGGTGATCGAGATGCTCTGCTCCTTGCCGCTGCCCTTGTCCTTGGCGGTCACGCTGAGGATGCCGTTGGCATCGATATCGAAGGTCACTTCGATCTGGGGCACGCCGCGGGGAGCGGGGGGGATGCCGTCGAGGCGGAAGGTGCCGAGCGACTTGTTGTCGCTGGCCATCTCGCGCTCACCCTGCAACACGTGGATCTCCACGTTGGTCTGGCCGTCCACCGCGGTGGAGTAGGTCTCCGACTTCTTGGTGGGGATCGTGGTGTTGCGGGGAATCATCCGGGTCATCACCCCGCCCAAGGTCTCCACCCCCAGGGACAGCGGCGTGACGTCCAGCAGCAGGATGTCCTTGACCTCACCGGCCAGCACACCGCCCTGGATGGCGGCACCAACGGCCACCACCTCATCGGGGTTCACGGTCTGGTTGGGGTCCTTGCCAGTGGTGCGCTTCACCAGCTCGAGCACCGCAGGGATGCGGGTGGAGCCACCCACCATCACGATCTCATCGAGCTCGGAGGAGGAGAGCTTGGCGTCCTTGAGCGCCTGCTCCACCGGCACGCGGCAGCGGTCGATCAGCTTGCTGGCCAGCTCCTCGAACTTGGCGCGGGTGAGGGTGAGATCGAGGTGCTTGGGGCCCTCGGGAGTGGCCGTGATGAACGGCAGGTTGATCTCGCTCTGGGTGGCGCTGGAGAGCTCGATCTTGGCTTTCTCAGCAGCCTCGGTGAGGCGCTGCAGGGCCTGCTTGTCCTGGCGCAGGTCGATGCCCTCGTTGGCCTTGAAGGTGTCGGCCAGGTGATCCACGATCACCTTGTCGAAGTCGTCACCGCCCAGGTGGGTGTCACCGGAGGTGGAGAGCACCTCGAACACCCCATCGCCCACCTCCAGCACGGACACGTCGAAGGTGCCGCCGCCCAGGTCGAACACCAGGATGCGCTCGTTGCTCTTCTTGTCGAGTCCGTAGGCCAGGGCGGCCGCGGTGGGCTCGTTGATGATGCGCAGCACCTCGAGGCCAGCAATCTTGCCGGCGTCCTTGGTGGCCTGGCGCTGGGAGTCGTTGAAGTAGGCGGGAACGGTGATCACCGCCTGAGTCACCGTTTCACCGAGGTACTTGCCAGCGTCTTCGGCCAGCTTGCGCAGCACCTGGGCGCTCACCTCCTCGGGAGCGAACTGCTTGCCCAGCACCGGGCACTTCACCTTCACATTGGCGCCGGCCTTCTCCACGCCATAGCTCACTTCCTTCGATTCCTCGTTCACCTCATCCACGCGGCGGCCGATGAAGCGCTTCACCGAATAGAAGGTGTTTTCCGGGTTCATCACCGCCTGGCGCTTGGCGATCTGACCCACCAGCTGGTCCTGGTTCTTGGTGTAGGCCACCACAGATGGAGTGGTGCGGAACCCTTCGGCGTTGGCGATCACGGTGGGCTTGCCGCCCTCCATCACGGCCACGCAGCTGTTCGTGGTGCCGAGGTCAATCCCAACAACCTTGCCCATGGGTTCCGAACTCCTTGCTCAGGATGAAATGTCTGTGGATGCATCCTCAACAGAGGGGCCGGTTCCAGGCGAGGTGTGGTTCCCGAACAGGGCCGAACACGGCTCTACGGTTCGCCCCAGCAGTCCGCCCCGAGCCATGGCCCAGCCCATCTCCGGCCACACCGCCCTGGTGGGGGTGCTGGGCGATCCGGTGCGCCATTCGCTCTCGCCGGCCATGCACAACGCCGCCTTGGCCGCCCTCGGCCTCGACTGGGTGTACCTGGCCCTGCCGGCGCCGGCCCGGGAACTCGACAGCGTGGTGCGGGGGCTGGCGGCGATGGACTGCCGCGGCCTGAACGTGACCCTGCCCCACAAGCAGGCCGTGGCGGCCCTGTGCCGGGAGCTCACCCCTCTGGCGGAGCGGCTGGGGGCGGTGAACACCCTTGTTCCCCACGGCGACGGCGGCTGGCTGGGCAGCAACACGGATGTGGAGGGCTTTGTGGCACCGCTGCGACGGGGCGGGCCAGCGGCCTGGGCGGGCGCCCGGGCGCTGGTGCTGGGCTGCGGCGGCAGTGCCCGGGCGGTGGTGGCCGGTCTGGTGGAGCTGGGGGTGGGCCGGATCGACGTGGCCGCCCGGCGTCCTGAGGCGCTGGAAGGCTTCTGCTGCAGCTGGGCCGGCTCTGCACCCCAGCTGCAGCCCCTGGCCTGGGACGACCTCGATGGGCAGCTCGCTCAGCTCGACCTGCTGGTGAACACCACCCCGCTGGGCATGGCCTCCAGCACCGACCCGGACGCCGACCGGCGCTGCCCCCTCCGGCCCGGGCAGCTGGAGCGTCTGCCGGCCGGTTGCACCGTCTACGACCTCATCTACACCCCCAGGCCCACCGCCCTTTTGCGGGCGGCGGCCGAACGGGGCTGCCAGGCCGTGGACGGACTGGAGATGCTGGTGCAGCAGGGCGCCGCCGCCCTGAAGCTGTGGACCGGCCTCCCAGAGGTGCCCGTGGCCGCCATGCGCAGTGCCGCCATGCGGGCCCTGGACAGCTGAGGGCTGGAGGGGGTCTGCAGGTCTGGGGCCGTGCCTGGGCAGCGGCGCGCTCACTAGCCTGGTGGAGCAACCTTCCGCCGTCCGGCCCCGATGCAAGGCCCCCCGATCTGGCAGCGCCTGCTGGCCGCTCTCGCCTACCTGCTGCCCTGGAGCGACGCCCTGCCCTTCGGCCAGAGCCTGTTCGGCCTGTTTCCGGTCCTGCAGTGGCTGAGCCTGCCGGCCTTTCCCGTGCTGCTGCTGCAGCAGGCGGTGCCCTTCGGCGGCTTCGTGCTTTTCCTGGTGCTGTTCCTGGCGGTGGTGCGCAACACCAAGGTGCCCTACCTGATCCGCTTCAACGTGCTGCAGGCCATCCTGGTTGACATCCTGCTGATCCTGGTGTCGCTGGCGTTCAGCGTGCTGCTGGCCCCGCTGGGCCTCGGCTTCGCCCTGCGCACCCTCAGCAACACGGTGTTCCTGGGGGCTCTGCTGCTGGTGGGCTTCGGCGTGGTGCAGAGCCTGCGGGGCCAGGAGGCCGAGGTGCCCAGCCTCTCCCAGGCCGTACGCATGCAGCTCTACTGACACCCTGCTGCGATAGGTTGGCTGATCCGTCGCTGGTGGGCTGAGCAGCCCATTGGCCAACGCCCCACTTCCCGCCGCACCGCGGCTTTTTCAGACAGGCGACCATGACGCAGCCCTATTACGAAACCATGTACATCCTTCGTCCGGACATCCCGGAGGAAGAGGTGGAAACCCATGTGGCCAAGTACCGCGACATCGTGCTCGAGGCCGGTGGTGAGGTGCTCGACTGCCAGATGCGGGGCAAGCGTCGCCTGGCCTACACGATCGCCAAGCACCGGGAGGGCATTTACGTGCAACTCAGCCACAACGGCGACGGCCAGCAGGTGGCTCCCCTCGAGCGCGCCATGCGCCTCTCCGAGGACGTGATCCGCTATCTCACCGTCAAGCAGGACGGTCTTCCGCCCGCCCCCCGAGCCATTCCCACCGGCATGGCCGAACCCGCAGCTGCCGAACCGGCCACTGTCTGAGCGCCCCTCTGCCCTGGGCCGCTCTCTGCCCTGAGCCCCGATCTGATCTGAGCCAGCCTTGAACAGACGTTGGGCTGGCGGTGAGCGTATGGTTGCTGCCACGCATCGGCGACGTTCAACGATGGGCGGTCAAACGGCCGAAACCCCCCAACCCTCACCTCCCGCCTCGGCCGGAGGTGAGGGTGTTTTTTCTGCCCATCAGCAGCGCTGGCGGCAGCAGTCCCTGGAGCAGCAACTCGCCGCCACCCGCGAGGAGCTGGCCGCGATGAAACAGCTGATGGATGAGCTGCCTGGGATCTTTGAGCGTCGCTTCGCCCTGCGAATGGAACCACTGCTGGCCCACCGCGAGCGCCTGCTCAGCGAAACCCGGCAGCTGCGCCACGACCTCGTGCAACTGCAGGGTCAATGGGCACCCCTGAACCTGCCCATGCTGCCTCCTGTGCCCCAGCGACAGCCCCGCCTGAGCAGGGCCCTGCGGCACGCCTTCGGCCTGCGCCGTTCGGCCTAGGCCTGCCGTTGGCGGTTGGCCCACAGCCGGGTGGGCAGACCCCACACGTAGATGAAGCCCTCGGCGGCGCGGTGGTCGAACTGATCCCCGGCGTCGTAGGTGGCCATGGTGGGCACGTAGAGGCTGTCGCTGGCGCTGCTGCGGCCCACCACGGTGGCGTTGCCCTTGTGCAGCTTCACCTTCACACTGCCGTTCACCGCAGTCTGGGTGCGCTCGACGAAACCGTCGATGGCGTCCTTGAGCGGGCCGAACCACAGCCCCTGATACACCAGGTCGGCCCACTGCTGCTCCAGCTGGCGCTTGCTGCGCAGCACGTCGGCCGCCAGGGTGAGGCTCTCCAGCTCCTGGTGGGCCCTGATCAGCAGCAGCAGACCGGGGGTTTCGTAGATCTCGCGGCTCTTGATGCCCACCACCCGGTTCTCGATCATGTCGAGCCGGCCGAAACCGTGGCTGCCGGCGAGGGCGTTGGCGCGGCGGATCAGGCTCACCGGATCGAGGCGTGCGCCATCGATGCTCACGGGATTGCCCTGCTCGAAGCCGATCTCCACCACCTGGGGCTGATCGGGAGCGGCGTCCACGCTCACGGTGAGGGCGTAGATCTCCTCGGGCGGCTCCACGTTTGGATCCTCCAGTGGACCGGCCTCGATCGAGCGGCCCAGCAGGTTGAGGTCGATCGAATAGGGCGATTTCCTGCTCACGGGCGAGGGAATGCCGCAGCGCTCGCCGTAGGCGATGGTTTCCTCGCGGCTCATGCCCCACTCCCGCGCCGGGGTGAGCACCTTGAGATCGGGGGCGAGGGCGCCGATGGCCACATCGAAGCGCACCTGGTCGTTGCCCTTACCGGTGCAGCCGTGGGCCACCGCATCGGCGCCCACCTCGCGGGCGATCTCCACCAGCCGGCGGGCGATCAGGGGCCGGGCCAGGGCGGTGGAGAGGGGATAGCGGCCCTCGTAGAGGGCGTTGGCGCGGATCGCCGGGAAGGCGAACTCGGTGATGAAGGGCTCGATCAGGTCGCCCACGATCGACTGGCTTGCTCCCGAATCCAGCGCCTTCTGGCGGATCGGCTCCAGTTCATCGCCCTGGCCCAGGTCGGCGGCGAAGGTGATCACCTCCTCCACGCCCCACTCCTGCATCAGGTAGGGGATGCAGACGCTGGTATCCACCCCACCGGAATAGGCGAGAACAGCCTTCTTGGCCCGACCCATCAAGGCACTCCCAGTGCTCAATCGCCTGATTCTCCCCTGTCGGGGTGGTCAGGCGTCGCGGCGAACAGCCAGCGCGCGGCCAGCGCCAGGCCCATCAGCAGCGGCAGCCCCAGCACCAGCAGGCCCACCCAGGGACCCTCAGGTGTGAGCGGCTGGGGCAGACGCCTGCCCGCGGCCACCAGGGCGGTGCTGAGGGCCAGGGCCAGGGCCCAGACGGGCCCCACATCCCGCAGCCAGCGCCAGGCGGAGGGGTTCGACCCGTTGGAGCTAGATTGGTTGATTGGCAAGGTTGATCCCAGCCGCGCTGATCGCTACACCCCTGCAGCCTGACGGACGCCGCTACGCATGAGCAATCTCTCCACCACCAGCCTCGCTCGGCTGGATGGGGTGAATCCTTCCCTCACCCGCTACGACCGCCAGGAACCCGCGCCGGTGCTGCCCCTGCGCGATGAGCCCGACCTGCTCAGCTGGCTGGAGACCAGCGGCCGCCTGGTGGCCGACGAGGAAAACGCCGCCACCGACGTGAGCACCGTGGAGGAGGAGGAGCTGTCCGCGCTGATGGGCGAGAAGGAGGAATACACCCAGGCCGACGAGCCCCAGGAGGAGAACTGGGAGGACTGAGTCCTCAGCCGGGCCCTTCCCCCGCATCGGGGAGACTGGGGGTGCTTCGGACCTCGCCCCCCAGACGCTGCTGGTGACCTCCCCTTCCCTTTCCCCCCGCCTGGCGGCGGCGCTGCTCAGCGGGCTGTTGCTGGCCGCCTGCCTGTTCAGCGATCTGTCCGTGGCCAATTCGATGCTCACGCTGCCACTGCTGGTGGCGGGGCTGGTCAGCTGGGCCGTGACCGACTGGGGAGTGCCCCGCCTGGGCCAACTCAAGCTGGGCCAGGTGATCCGCGCAGAGGGCCCCCAGGCCCACCACAGCAAAGCTGGCACCCCGACCATGGGCGGCCTGCTGGTGGTGCCGGTGGGGGTGATCGTGGGCGGCCTGATCAGCCCGTCGGATCCCCGCCTCCTGGCGGTGGCGGCCGTAACCCTGGTCTACATGGCCGTGGGAGCGGTGGACGACTGGCGCAGCCTCACCCGCCGCACCAACACCGGCCTCACCCCCCGCGGCAAGCTGCTGCTGCAGGCCGCTGCGGCCCTGCTGTTCCTGATCTGGGCCGCCCTGGGCCAGTGGCTGGGCGGCGGAGCCAATCCCGGCGATGTGGCCCTGCCCCTGGGCTGGATCCTGCCCCTCGGCCTGCTGATCTGGCCCCTGGGGCTATTCGTTTTTCTGGCCGAGAGCAACGCCACCAACCTCACCGATGGCCTCGATGGACTGGCGGCCGGCTGCGGCGCCGTGGTCTTCACCGGCATGGGCCTGCAACTGATGCTGCGCGGCAACGGCGGCGACCCGGCCCTGGCGGCCTTCTGCGCGGCCATGGCCGGCTGCTGGCTGGGATTCCTCGCCCACAACCGCCATCCAGCTCGCCTGTTCATGGGTGACACGGGCTCCCTGGCGATGGGGGCCGCCCTCAGCGCGGTGGCCCTGCTCTCCAACAGCCTCTGGCCCCTGCTGTTGATGGGCGGGGTATTCCTGGCCGAGTCGCTGTCGGTGATCCTGCAGCTGTGGGTGTTCAAAGCCACCAAGAACCCGGCCACCGGCCAGGGCCGCCGCCTGTTCCGCATGGCGCCCCTGCACCACCACTTCGAGCTCGGCGGCCTGCCGGAACAACAGGTGGTGCTGCGCTTCTGGGGCGCGAGCCTGGTGCTGGTGCTGCTTGGCCTGGTGCTGCTGCCCTGAGGCCTGCGAACCTCAGATCACCCCCGTCCGCAACCGGAGCCCCATTGATGGCCTACTTCACCTGGAGGGAAACCGGTCTCACCGCCGACTGCGCCAGCCTGGAGGCCATGGCCGCCCGCTTCGAGGAGGCGGCCGCCCTGATGCGGCGGATGGCGGATGAGGGCTTCCGGCTGGAGCGCGCCAGTGAGGGCCAGCGGATCACCCACCCCGATCCGGCCGTGTTCGAGGCCTACGGCTTCGTGAGCGAGGAGCCCCCCGAGCGCCAGCTCACCCTGCTGCAGGACAGTGAGACCAGCCGCTGAGGCAGGTCCAGCCCCCGATCAGCGGCTGCGCAGGTAGCCCACCAGCCACACCAGCACAAAGGCCAGGGAGGAGAGGCCCAGGTAGATCAGCACGCCGTTCTGGAGGGTGGCGATGTCCAGACCGAACGGCAGTCCGGCGGCGGCGTCGCTGGCCGTGCTCAGGGCCAGAGGTCCATCCAGGCCAAGCTGTGCCAGACCAGACCGGGCCAGACCAAATCCCGCCATGCCAAGAGCTGCCATCGTGCCCAGCCGCTGCTGCCGCCCTCTCTAGCAGCCCCACCGGCCTGGGGCAGGATCAGCAGAGCCCGGCGCCACCACCATGACCTGCCCCTTCCCGCCAACCCTGATGCTGCTGGGCAGCGGCGAGCTGGGCAAGGAGGTGGCCATCGCCGCCCAGCGGCTGGGCTGCCGGGTGATCGCCGTGGATCGCTACCCCGGCGCCCCGGCCATGCAGGTGGCGGATCTGGCTGAGGTTGTGGCGATGGGCGACGCCGGGGCCTTGAAGGCCGTGGTACGCCAGCACCGGCCAAACCTGGTGATCCCGGAGATCGAGGCCCTGGCGGTGGATGCCCTGGCCGAACTGGAAGCCGAGGGCATCACCGTGATCCCCACCGCCCGGGCCACGGCGGTGACGATGAACCGCGACCGCATCCGCGATCTGGCCGCCGGGGAGCTGGGCCTGCGCACCGCCCGCTTCGCCTACGCCGGGAGCGCCGCTGAGCTGGCCGCCGCCGCAGCGCCCCTGGGCTGGCCCGTGGTGGTGAAGCCAGTGATGAGCTCCTCCGGCAAGGGCCAGAGCGTGGTGCAGGGCCCCGAAGGCATCGCCGCCGCCTGGGAGCGGGCGCTGGCCGGGGCGCGGGGAGCCGGCGCCCGGGTGATCGTGGAGGAGTTCCTGCCGTTCCAGCTGGAGATCACCCTGCTCACGGTGAAGCAATGGCAGGGGCCCACCCTGTTCTGTCCGCCGATCGGTCACCTGCAGGAGCGGGGCGACTACCAGTGCAGCTGGCAGCCCGCGGCGATCAGCTCCACCCAGCTGGCCACCGCCCAGGCCATGGCCCGGGCCGTCACCGACAACCTGGGTGGGGCCGGCCTGTTCGGCGTGGAATTCTTCCTCTGCGGCCCTGCCGGCCAGGAGGAGGTGGTGTTCTCCGAGCTCTCGCCCAGGCCCCACGACACCGGCCTTGTGACCCTGGCCGGCCAGAACCTGAGCGAATTCGAGCTGCACCTGCGGGCGGTGCTGGGGCTGCCGATCCCGGAGATCCGCAGCCTCGGCCACGCCGCCAGCCGGGTGATCCTGGCGGAGAGTGCCGGAGCTCCGGTGCGCTACAGCGGCGTGGCCGAGGCGCTGCTGGAGCCGGACACCCAGGTGTTGCTGTTCGGCAAACCGGAAGCCCTCCCCCAGCGCCGCATGGGCGTGGCCCTGGGCCGCGGCGGCAGCGAAGCGGAGGCCCGCGCCAGGGCCGACCGGGCCGCTGGCCAGGTGCGGGTACTGGCTGACTGACCCCTGGTGCGGCCTGGCCAGGACCCTTAAGGTGCCGCCAGCAGGACTCGCCATGAGCCAGGCCCAACAGCAGCCCCGTTTTCCCCTTCGCCGCAGCGGCCGCCCGGCCCGCAGCCGTCCGCGGGTGGTGGGCGGAGCCGCGGCAACCCGGGAGGGTGCCAGCGAGCCAGGCGCGGCCGGCAGGGAGCCCAGGCATGCGGCGAAGGCCCCATCCGCTCAGCGTCGGCGACCCGCTCCCCTGCTCACCTTTGTGCTGGGGCTGGGCGTGGGCTACGGCTTCTCCGGGTCCATGCCCACCCTGCTGAATGGGGCGATGGCCGCCCTGCGCCAGGGCCCCGGGCTGATCGCTGAGCTGGCTTCACCGCTGGCGGGCATCGGCAACAAGCCGATCCTGGTGATGGGCGTGGATGAGGTGGGTGACAACACCGATGTGCTGTTCACCGTGGCAGTGAAGAACGGTGCCACCACCCTGCTCCAGGTGCCCCGCGACACCTTCATTGAGTCGGAGCGCTTCGGGGTGCTCAAGGCCAATGCCCTCTACGCCTTCGGTGGCATGGAAGCCACCAAACGGGAACTGGGTGATCTGCTCCAGACCCCGATCGAACGTCACCTGAAGGTGAACCTGCGGGCCGTGGAGCGGGTGGCCGAGGCCCTCGGCGGCATTGAGGTGGATGTGCCCAAGCGCATGGTCTACGTGGATTCCCGCCAGGATCTCTACATCGATCTCTATCCCGGCCTCCAGCTGCTCAAGGGCCAGGACCTGCTCGGCTATCTGCGCTTCCGCAACGACGAAATGGGGGACATCGGCCGGATGGAACGCCAGCGGGAGGTGTTCCAGAAGGTGTTCACCAAGCTCATCCAACCCACCACCATCTCCCGCCTGCCGGAGTTGCTGCAGATCGCCGGCGAGGACATCGACACCGATCTCACACCGGTGGAATTCGGCCAGCTGCTGGCGGCGATGACCCGCACCGATCTCAGCGCCAGCCAGCTGCCGGGCCGGCTGTTCTGGCATGAGGACCTCAGCTACTGGATGCCCGACAGCAACAGCCACCATGGCAACGAGCCGGTGGCTGAGAGCACCGACGAGAACGGCGACCAGAGCCGGGCCTACTGAACGGCCTGCTGGGCAGCGGAGGGGCTGGGCCCGATGGGGCGGCGCAGAAAGCGGTGGTGATCGAGACCGTCCAGCAGGCCCCAGGCCTGGGGCCTGCTCGAGAAGAACACCCGCCGGTGATGGCGCAGGCCTTCAAGCACGGGGTCGTGGTCCTGGGGAACGACCCCGAGGGAGAGTCCCCGCAGGAGCTCGCCATCCCCCTGCTGGCTGGCTTCCACCAGAATCGCCTCGATCGGCAGCTGCCAGCGCAGGGCCATGTAGCGCAGCGCCTCGGTCTTGGACGCCGTGAGCGGCAGCACGTCCAGGTAGTGGTGTTGAAAGAGGTGGGGGCGGGCCATCAGACGATGGCTGCGCAGGGTCTGCCGCACCACGGGCAGGATGCCCTGATCCGGCTCGGTGAGCACGTAACTCACCTTGAACGGACCCTGATCGCCCTCTGGCTGGAGCTGGAGCCGCGGCTCCAGCTCGGCCATCGCCGCCTGCACCGCGGCCCGGTCCCAGTGGCTGCCGATCTGGCCCTGCCAATGCGGGTCGGTCAGGTCCCCCTCGGCAGTGCTCGTGTGGATCTCAGTGCCGGACTGGGTGATCCACAGGCAGGGATCGAGAAGATGCAGCTCGCCATAGCGGTGGCGGGCGGCCTTGAAGCCCCGGCCGGTGACCACACCGATCGCCAGATCGGGATCGGCACCGAGCCGGCGACGCAGCTCGGCAAGACTGGGGGGATCGGGGGCCGCCAGGCTGGCATCGAGATCGAGCACAAGCAGGCGCGCGGGGGCCGGCCCCCGCGCGCTGGGGGTGGGAAAGCCGAGGAGATCGCCGCCATTGCGGAACCAGAGGGCCGGGCGCTGGCGAGCGGCCTCAACACAGCCCTGCCGGGCCGCCCCCAGATAGTGGGACACATGGGCGTCCCAGCTGTAGTGACGGCTCACCGCCTCGATGCCGTTGTCGCGCCAGCGGCGCCACTGGGCCGGCTGGGCCAGGGCCTCCTCGATGGCCGTCTGGAGGGCATCCAGATCGGATACGTCCACCAGGGCCCCGTTGTGGCATCGGGCCAGAATGTCCCGCGGCCCGCCGTCGTCGGTGACCACCACCGGCAGCCCGCAGGCGGCGGCCTCCAGCAGGGTGAGCCCGAACGGTTCGGTGAGGGCAGGATTGACGAACAGGCCCCCCAGCCTGGAGGCCCAGCGGTAGATCTCGGGGATCTGCTGGCGTCGGTGCTGCTTGGGATAGGCGATGTGGCCGTAGAGATCAAAGCGGTCCACCAGTTCGAACACCTGCTGGAACACTTCCCGCTGGGCCTTGTCGAGCTGGCGCGGATCCTCCCGGCAGCCGAGCACCAGCACGAGGTTGTGATTCAGGCGCAGGTTCTCGGAACGGCCGAACACCTCCACCAGGGCGGGGATGTTCTTGCGCTGATCGGCGCGGCAGATGGCCAGCACCGGCGGCTTGGTGGGGTCACGCAGGAACGGTGCCATCAGCTGGGCGATCGCCCCTTCCTCCACACCGGCCTGGGGCGGGTGGAACTGGCGGCTGTCCACACCGGGGGGAATCACCTGGGCGAGGTCAGGCCGGAAGCGGCCGTATCGGCTGTACTGGCGGTCACGCTCCTGGGCCGTACTGGTCACGACCAGATGGGCATGGGCCAGGGCCAGCTCCTCGGCATCGATGCGCTGGGCCATGGCGTACTGCTGCTCGATCTGCCCGACCTCCAGCCCTGCGGCCATCAGCCGCCGGCGCTTTTCCCTGCCCAGGGAATGGCCCGTGAACACCAGGGGGATGCCCAGCCGGCGGCGCAGGAGAGTTCCCACGTAACCGGCGTCGGCGTAGTGGGCATGGATCCAGTCGGGCAGCCGCGGTTGGGCCAGCAGCCGTTCGCTGAGCGCATCAGCCAGCTCATCGAGATGGGGCCAGAGCAGCTCCTTGCGCAGGTAGCGGGGCGGACCGAAGGGAATGCGCTCAATCGAGGCGCCGGAGGTGATCGGCTCACTGGCCCGGGCGTAGTCCAGGGCGACCCTGCGGTCGCGGATCAGACGGGTGACCACCTCCACCCGATCCACCTCCGCACGCCTGGCCATGGCCCGGGCCAGTTCGAGCACATAGGTGGTCTGGCCGCCGGTGTCCGCATCGCGGCCCAGCTCGAGGTCACGGGATCGCAACAGCCCGTGCAGGTGCAGGTGGAGAACGTAGAGACCAGCTGTGGCGGGCACGGATCGCTCCTGAAACGTCAACAGCGCAGGCGGTTGTGTTCAGACTTAGCGACAAACGCTGATCGCAGCTGCGAGTCCAGCCTCGGGATGTCCGAACCTGTGCTCGCTCCAGACGGCCAGAGCACCTGTTTTCAAGAGGTTTTCCAGCGAACCGGCCGGGATCAGACCGCGGCCTCTCTGTTCACGAATACACACATTCAGGGCACGAGCACCAGGGGAATCCGGTCGTTCCCCCAGCCTGATGCGGGCAACAACGGCTTGGCCTGCGGGCCGGGTGCCACCTGCGGGCCGGCAGCGAACGCGGCATCGGTCCACACCAGCAGCAGGGCCCGCAGGGGACCACCATCGCCATCGGCGGGAGCCCGCAGATTGAAGTGGTCACCCCCATCCGCCAGCACCAGCTGATGGCCAAGCCCCTGGGCCCGCTGCCCAGGCACCAGGGCCTCCGGATCCGGGCTCACCACCCAGTCCCTGCTGCCCGTCACCAACAGGGCCCGGGCGCGCATGTTCTGGGCTGAGCCGTAATCGAACAGCAGGCTCAGCGGCGGACTCACAGCCACCACCGCCCGCACCCGGCCATCGGCCAGTCCGGCGCGATCGGCGGCACTGAGGAAACTGCACTGCAGCACCCAGCTGAGGTTCCGTTCCGGATCATTGACATCGCGGCAGCGCTTCTGCAGGAGGTTGGAACTGGGCTGAACACCCGCCACCTGCAGCGCCGTGGTGGCCCCCCAGGAATGGCCGATCATCACCACCTCGGAAACGCCCAGGCCATCGATCGTGGCTGACACATCGAGAGGGCGGTAGCGCAGCTCATCGGGACTGGGGGGCGGCACCTTGCCCGTGAGCATCGCCTCCTGCTGGCTGCTGTCGCTGCCGGGATGGCGTGGCAGCACCACCCGATAGCCATGGCTGGCCAGGTGGCGGGCCCAGCCTTCAAAACTCTCCGGACTGTCCCAGAGCCCGTGGGAAATCAGCACCACCCGCCCCCGGCCGTCGCGTTCGGGTTCGATCACCACCACATCCAGGGGGGCGCCTCGGTGGCTTGCCGGCACCTGGATCTCACTGCGGCGCACGGGCAGAGGACCCGGGCGCAGGGCCGCTGGAGCGATGGCGGCCGCCGGCACTTTGGCGAGCACGGCTTCGGCCTGCCGGCGCTGGGCCACCATCCGCTGCAAAGCACCGACGGCATGGGGCAGGTCCACCGTGACCGAGTCCCCGGGCAGGGCCCGCAGGAAGGCGAGCAGGGTGAGATCGCCGGAAGCACTGGCCCGTTCCAGGGCCTGGGAGAGATCACTGCCGCTGAGATCCTTGGGCATGCCGTTCACCCGGCCCAGGGTGGTGGCGGCCAGCAGGGCCTGCTCCAGCAACGGGGTGCCCACCACCTGGCCCACCACGTTCCTGGTCTGAACCGGCAACGGCGTGTTGAACACCCGCTCGAGTTGCCGGCCAAGGGCACCATTGCTGGCCCGGTTGAGTTCGGCCAGATCGCTGTCACCCTGCCAGAAAGCCTCGGGATCCTCCAGCTCCCGCAGGCTCACTGTGAAACTCACCTCCAGCAGGGGAAGCTGCAGTTCAACCCGGTCGATCGCACGGGCAGGGGAGGAGCCCAGCAGCAGGGGAAGGGCAAGGAGACCGGAACACAGGCGGCGCAACATGTGGAGAGCTGGGGCCGGATCGAATCAGAATGGCGCATCAACAGGATTTCGGCACGGTTGCAGACGATCGGCCAAAGGAAGCCGGATCAACCGCGGTTTCACGCGCAGTTTTTGACCTCAGGCGCGAGTTGAGCGCAGGCCCAGCTCGGTGACTAACTCACGCTGTAACCCCGGCCCTCCATACAGGCCGTGACGGCGCGGTTGAACATCTGGCGGCGATAGTTGAGCAGTTGCTGTTGTTCCGCCTCCCGAATCTGCTGCTGCCGGGCCCAGTCATTGGACACCTGCTGCTGGGCTCGGCGCTGATCGCCCACGCGGGCCGTGCCCAGGATGGCTCCCCCGGCAGCTCCCGCCAGAGCACCCCGGCCGGTGTTGCCGGCGATCGCGCCAGCCGCCGTCCCCACCACAGCCCCCCTCGCGGTGCTGCGGACGATTCCCGGGCCCTGCACTGGCACCTCGGCCGGCTGGGGGCCCGCAGCCGGGCTGCCCTGGACCGGAGCCGTGGGATCGAATCCGGTCTGGTCGATGGCCCACAGCCGGCACTCCAGGTTGTCGCGGCGCTGCTGTTCCGCACTCTGGCCACCTGAGGGATAGATGAACAGATCCTGGGCAGCAGCGGCCTGGCCGGCCCCCATTCCAGCGCAGAGCACAACAGCGAAGGTTGTGGTCCAACCCACCCGGGCGGGGCAGCAACGATCCCCACCCTTCAGAGAGCCAGGCTTGATGGAGAGCTTCGGCATCAGAGGGGAGATCAACTCCGGCCCAGGGTATGGGTGGACCGGTGCGCTGTCTCCCATCGAGGGGTTGCCGGCAAACGAGGAGGGGACTCGGCAGCTGGCCTCAGCAGCTGCCGAACAGAGCCAGCTCCAGGTCCTGAAAACAACGCAGGGTTTCCTCACTGTCCAGACCGCTCACGGCAATGGCCACGGTCTGGCGGGGAGGATTGCAGTTCACACTCAGCGACACGGGCAGGGTGCTGTGATCCACGTGGTACGTGGCATGACGACCACCATCGCCGTAGTTGGTTTCGGGATGGCGATTGAACCCCTGATCCCGGCTCAGTTCAGTGATCCCGATCAGGGAGCTCACCAGATCCGCTGAGGTGTGAATCGCCGCGGTGTACACAACCGGAGCCGGCTCAGGCTCGCTCACCGGCTCCAGCACCAGGCTGCTGGCGAAGGCCCGCACCAGCGTTCCCAGGCCCGGGCGCGCCTCGGACTGTTCGGGGCTGGCGGGCTGTTCGGGACTGGCGGGGTGTGATGAAGCGGCAGATATGGACAGCATTGAGGCGCCGGAGATCTCACATCGTCTCGGAAGATTAAGGCGATTTCACCATGGCTGGTGTGTCGGTTGAAACCCTGCCACCATCCTTGGTGTCAAAACCGCCCTTGCCGGCTCAGGCTGCTGGGGCCAGGGGCGGGTGCTGGGCCAGCACCTGACCGAGATAGCGCCCCGTGTGACTGCTGGGATGGGCCGCCACCTCCTCCGGCGTGCCGCACACCACGATCTGGCCGCCCCTGTCACCGCCTTCAGGACCGAGATCCACGATCCAGTCCGAGCAGCGGATCACATCGAGGTTGTGCTCGATCACCAGGATGGAGTTGCCCTTATCGACGAGCCGCTGCATCACATCCATCAGCTTGTGCACATCAAAGAAACTGAGGCCGGTGGTGGGCTCGTCGATCAGATAGAGCGTCTTGCCGGTGGCCCGGCGGGAGAGTTCGGTGGCCAGCTTCACCCGCTGGGCCTCACCACCCGAGAGCGTGGGCGCCGGCTGGCCCAGCTTCACGTAGCCCAGCCCCACATCCACCAGGGTGCGCAGCCGATCGGCCGCCTGGGGAATGGCGGAGAACACCTCAGCGGCCTGTTCCACCGTCATCTCCAGCACGTCGGCGATGGTGTGGCCCCTGTACTTCACCTGCAGGGTCTCGCGGTTGTAGCGGGCCCCCTTGCACACGTCGCACTGCACATACACGTCGGGCAGGAAGTTCATCTCGATCACATTCACCCCCTGGCCGCTGCAGGCCTCACATCGGCCCCCCTTGACGTTGAAGCTGAACTGGCCCACCTGGTAGCCGCGGGCCTTTGCCTCCACCGTGGCGGCAAACACCTGGCGGATCGGGTCGAAGGCGCCGGTGTACGTCGCGGGGTTGGAGCGGGGCGTGCGGCCGATCGGGGATTGGTCGATCACGATCACCTTGTCGATCGCCTTGATCCCGCGCAGCTCCTCCAGCCCAGCGGGGAAGGGCACCTTCATCCCCAGCTGGTGCTCCAGCGCCGGATGGAGCAGCTCATTCACCAGCGTGCTCTTGCCGCTACCGCTCACCCCGGTCACGCACACCAGCCGGCCCAGCGGAATCTCCACATTGAACCCGCTGAGGTTGTTGCGCTGACAGTTGAGCAATGACAGCCTGCGCGAGCCGCTCGTGCGGCGCTCAGCCGGCGTGGGGATGGTGCGGCGGCCGCTGAGATAGGCACCGGTGAGGGACTCTTCCGCCGAGAGCAGCGCCTCGAGATCACCCTCGGCGACGATGTGGCCGCCGTGCACGCCGGCCCCGGGGCCGATGTCCACGATGTGGTCGGCGGCTCGGATCGTGTCCTCGTCGTGCTCCACCACGATCAGGGTGTTGCCCAGGTCGCGCAGCTTGATCAGCGTGTTGAGCAGGCGGTCGTTGTCGCGCTGGTGCAGGCCGATGCTGGGCTCGTCGAGCACATACAACACACCCGTGAGGCCGGCACCGATCTGGGTGGCCAGGCGGATGCGCTGGGCCTCGCCGCCACTGAGGGTCATCGCCGGGCGATCAAGGCTGAGGTAGTCGAGCCCCACATCCAGCAGGAAGCGCAGGCGCATGCGGATCTCCCGCAGCACCAGCTCGCCGATCTGGATCTGGCGCGCGTTCAGCAGCGGCTCGGCACCCTCGCTGTCGCCCACCCCCATCAGCTGCTCGATGCGCCGCAGGCTCTCGCCGACGCTGGTGCTGGTGAGCTCGTGGATGCGGAAGGGTCCCACACGCACCGCCAGGGCCTCGGGCTTGAGCCGCAGCCCCTGGCAGCTGGCGCAGGGCACCAGCTCGAGAAACTTCTCCAGCTTCTGGCGCACCGATTCGCCACTGGCATCCCGGAGTTGCCGCTCCAGGATCGGCAGGATCCCCTCGAAGGGCCGCTCGTAGGTCTGGGCCTTGCGATACCGGCTGTCGGCCTGGATGGAAATCGGCTCCCTCGACCCGTTGAGCAGCACGTCCTGCTGCTCGGCGGTGAGCTGGTTCCAGGGGGTCTTGATCTCGAAGCCGAAGGCCTCACCCACCGAATAGAGCAGGGAGAAGTAATAGGAGTTGTCCTTTTCCGCCCAGGGAGCCACCGCCGCATACACCGGCAGGCTGGGATCGGGGATCACCCGCTCCTCGGTGAACTTGCGCAGGTGACCGATGCCGTGGCAGTCGGCGCAAGCGCCATAGGGGCTGTTGAAGGAGAACAGCCGCGGCGAGAGCTCCTCCATCACGGCGCCATGCACCGGGCAGGCGAAGTTTTCGGAATAGAGGCGCTCCTTCTCCACCCCCTCAGGCAGCTCCTCGTCGGCCTTGGGCACCACCTCCACCAGGGCCAGGCCATCGCCGCGCTTGAGAGCCGTGCGCAGCGAATCGGTCAGCCGCTCCTGGATGCCCTCGCGGGCCACCAGCCGGTCCACCACCACCTCAATGTGGTGGCTGTGGTTCTTGTCGAGCTCGATGTTGTCGGCCAGCTCGCGCACCTCGCCGTTGATCCGCACCCGAGCGAAGCCCTCGGCCACCAGGCCGCTGAGCAGCTTCACGTGGGTGCCCTTCTTGCCGCGCACCACCGGCGCCAGCAGCTGGTAGCGGGTGCCCTCCGGCAGCTGCAGGATCTGGTCCACCATCTCGTCGATCGACTGGGGCCGGATCGAGCGGTCGCAGTCCGGGCAGTGGGGCTCGCCGGCGCGACCGAACAGGAGACGCAGGTAGTCCTGGATCTCGGTCACCGTGCCGACGGTGGAGCGGGGGTTGTGGCTGGTGGATTTCTGGTCGATCGAGATGGCGGGTGAGAGCCCCTCGATCGCATCCACGTCGGGCTTGTCCACCTGGCCGAGAAACTGGCGCGCATAGGCCGAGAGACTCTCGACGTAGCGGCGCTGGCCCTCGGCAAAGATCGTGTCGAAGGCCAGGGAGCTCTTGCCGCTGCCGCTCACACCGGTGAACACCACCATCCGGTTGCGCGGGATGGTGACGTCGATGTTCTTGAGGTTGTGCTGGCGGGCACCCCGCACCCGGATCACGTCCTCCAGGGAGCCACCGCTCAGCTGCCGGCTGCCATCGCCCAGCTGGGCCTGGCGCTGGGCCGCCTTCTCATGCAGGGTGAGCGCTGGCGTGGCCTTGCTGCTCTTGGCGCGGGGCATCCGGCCGGCTCAGGAACGCATGATTCTATGGGCGGCCCAGCCTGCACAGCCGGCCACCACTGCAGCAGAGCAGAAGCTCGAACCCATTCAGACCAGGCGCTTGCCCAAGCCCCAGTAGCCCGTGATGTAAACACAGCACAGCAGGAGATTGCGGGCCAGATTGCGCACCAGTGCGAACCGTGCCTGAGTGCCTCGCTGATTCACACCCAGGTTGGCCTGCTGCCTCTGGATCCGGATCCGCTCCAGCATTGCTTTGCGTTGCTGCTCTTGATCACGAATGATCTGCCTGGATGAAGACAGGCCTGCCGCAACGAACTGCTTCCACGTCTCATCCACCATGGGCTGCGGAGCCTGACGCAGAACCTGCTCCGCCGTGGTGAGTTTTTCGCTTAGCTGCCGACTTTCGAACGTTCGCTGCTGATCAATCAGGTTAAGACTGCCGATGAACAGAGGCAACTGCCAGATGGCAAGAAGAATAAGGCTCCCAACCCCGATTCGAATCAGGCGACGCGCTGACTCTCTCTGGCGGAGCAGACGCTTTGCAGCAACGGGATCACGCCTGGAATCGACACCAGATTCAAGAAAACAGGCTGTACGCAGCAGAGTGACACCTAGCAGGGGCAACACACCTGCATCGAGAATACGATTGGAAATCTGGCTACCCCAGATCGACGAACGGATATTGACCGGAAATAACGAGGCTATCAAAACTATAAGAAAAGCAAGAATCATCGAACGACCACATACACGAGCCATGAAGGGCACATGGGGATCAACGACCTGGCTCTGCATCGTGGAATGGGCAGAAAACAACTGCTTGGAGCCCGATTGGGCATGCGACAAGAAGATCACTGAACGTCAGTTCTCCTGATCGCCAAATTGGGTGATCGCCGGAAAAGGAATTCACCTCTTAGTCCATGACTAATGGATCCTATGGGTGATTTCGAGATCAATCGATCTAAAGCAGAGATCTGCAGCGCCAAGACAGCGAATTTTCCTCTCGCTCTCTGCAATGGCCCGACGCGCTGGAGATTGGCGGGTGCTCAGCTGTGCTGTTCCAGCAGGCTGGCGGCGTAGCTGCGGGCCTCGTGGTGGTCGCCTCCGGCCAACTGGGCCAGTTCGCTCTGGCGGGCCTGAGTGTCCCGCAGCTGGGACACTCGCGTGTGGGTGAGGCCCTCCACCACCTCCTTGCTCACCAGGAAATGGTGATCGGCCGCAGCCGCCACCAGGGGCTGGTGGGTCACGCAGAACACCTGGCGCTGCTCGGCCAGCCGGCGCAGCAGGGCGGCCATGGCACCGCTCACGCGGCCACTCACGCCGCTATCGATCTCATCGAACAGCAGGGTCACATGCTGATCCGCCGCGGCCATGCAGGTTTTCAGGGCCAGCAGAAAGCGGCTCATCTCACCGCCTGAGGCCACCTCTGCCAGGGGGGCCAGGGGCTGACCAGGGTTGGCGGAAAACAGGAACTGCACCGCGTCGGCCCCCTCTTCCCCAGGGCTGGCGGATTCAATCGCCACGGCAAAGCGCACGTTGGCCAGGCCCATCGGCCGCAAGGCCGCCATCAGCTGCAGCTCCAACTGGCCGGCCGCAGCCCGGCGGGCTTCGCTCAGGTCTGCATTGACTTGATCGCGCTGACCACGGGCAGCGCTCTCAGCCAGCTCGAGCACCTCCAGGCTGGCTTCGCCCCCACCGGGAGCCAGCTGCAGGCGCAACTGGTCGCGCCAGGCGATCAGCTCGGCGAGGTCCTTGCCATGGCGACGCTCCAGGGCCTTGAGCTGGGCCATCCGCTCCTGGAGCTGGGCCAGGCTCGCCGGATCACTCTCCAGGGCGGCGCCATAGCGGTCGAGATCGCGGGCAAGATCCTGGAGAAGAGCCACTGCATCGCTGCAGCGGCCGGTGAGCTCGGCCAGTCCGGGGTCGAGCTGGCGCATCTGGGTGAGCTCCGCCTCGCAGGCCGCCAGGTGATCGAGGACCGAGGGGGCCTCCTCAGCCCCCTCCAGCAGCCGAGCCAACAGCAGCATCACCCCCTCTTGGAGGCGCACGCCATGGGCCAGGCGGTTCTCCTCGGCCTGCAGCCGCTCCCGCTCGGCCGGATCCTCCAGGCCTGCGGCCTCCAAGTCGGCCAGCTGCTGCTCCTGCCGCCCCCGTTCCTGCTGCAACGCCTCCCAGCCGGCCCGGGCAGCCGCCAGGTCGGCTGCCGCCAGCTTCCAGGCGCGATGGGCCGCCGCCACAGCAGGAAGCTGCCGCTGGATCGGCTCGCCGGCAAAGCGGTCCAGCCAGCGCCGCTGCTGGCCGGGGCGCGCCAGCTGCTGGGTCTGGCCCTGCACGGTGAGATCGAGTAGCAGCGGCCGCAACTCCTGGATCTGGCCACGGTTCACGGACACCCCATTGAGTCGGTGGCGGCTGGAGAGGCGGCCCTCACTGAGGCGCCACTCGCGGCTGAGCAGGATCTCTCCCTCCTCCGCCTCCAGCTGCTGCTGGGCCAGCCAGTGGACCAGGGGAGGGCTGAGGCTGAAGCTGGCCTCGATCAGGCCGCGGCCGCTGCCCTGGCGCAGCAGCCTGGGCCCACTGCCGCCCAGTAGGGCATCCAGGGCATCGAGCAGGATCGACTTGCCCGCACCGGTTTCCCCGGTGAGCACCGTGAATCCGCCGCTGAAATCGAGCTGCAACCGCTCAATCAGGGCAATGTTCTCCAGGCGCAGTCCTGTGAGCACGAACGCCGAGGTCAGGGAACAGGTGTTCGCCCCGACCGTAGCGGCCCTGCCTTTCCTTTAGAAGGGGGGGGACGCAAAGGAGCCACCCGGCCCACTGGCATGGACCAGAGCATGGACAAAGGGCCGAGCAGCACCAGCGACTTCCTTGAAGCTGCCGGGCTGCTGGAGTACGACCCGGCCGCCATCACCCGCATCTACGCCGGCCACCCCCAGCGGCTGCTGCGGCGCCTGTGGCAGACCCTGGTGCCGATCGGCCTCTACCTGCTGGGCGTGGGTTTTGACTGGCTCAGCCAGCGCCTGAAGAATCCGGACCACGCCCGCGCCCGCGCCAGAGAAGCGGCCGACCTGGTGGCCTCCCTCGGCCCGGCGTTCATCAAGGCCGGCCAGGCCCTCTCCACCCGGCCGGACATCGTGCCGCCCCTGCTGCTGGAGGAGCTGGCCCAGCTGCAGGACCAGTTGCCCGGCTTCGATTCGGCCCTGGCGATGGCCTGCATCGAGGACGACCTGGGTCAACCAGTGAACGAGATCTATGCCCAGCTCGACCGCGAGCCGATCTCAGCAGCGTCGCTGGGCCAGGTTCACAAGGGTGTACTCCACAGCGGCGAGAAGGTGGCGGTGAAGGTGCAGCGCCCAGGCCTGCGCGAGCAGATCACGCTTGATCTCTACATCGTGCGCAACATCGCCGCCTGGCTCAACCGCAACGTGGGCCTGATCCGCTCCGATCTGGTGGCCCTGATCGACGAGCTGGGCAAGCGGGTGTTTGAGGAGATGGACTACTGCAACGAGGCCAGCAACGCTGAGACCTTCGCCCAGCTGCACGCTCACAACCCGCGCATTGCTGTGCCCCGCATCTACCGGGAGGCCACCAGCCGGCGGGTGCTGACGATGGAGTGGATCGACGGCGTCAAGCTCACCAACCTGGAGGCGGTACGGGAACTGGGCATCGACCCCGACGAGCTGGTGCAGGTGGGCGTGAACTGCTCCCTGCAGCAACTGCTGGAGCATGGCTTCTTCCACGCCGACCCCCACCCCGGCAACCTGCTGGCCCTGCCGGATGGCCGCCTGGCCTACCTCGATTTCGGCATGATGAGCGAGGTGAGCCGCGAGAGCCGCACCGGCCTGATCCAGGCGGTGGTGCACCTGGTGAACCGCAACTTTGGCAAGCTCTCCAAAGACTTCGTGAGCCTGGGCTTTCTGGCCGAGGACGTGAACCTCGAGCCGATCGTGCCGGCCTTTGAAGGGGTGTTCGGCCAGGCCCTGGAGATGGGCGTCAGCCGCATGGACTTCAAGGCCGTCACCGACGACCTCAGCGGCGTGATGTACCGCTTCCCGTTCCAGGTGCCGCCCTACTACGCCCTGATTATTCGCTCCCTGGTCACCCTCGAGGGCATTGCCCTGAGCGTGGATCCCGACTTCAAGATCCTCGGAGCCGCCTACCCCTACTTCGCCCGGCGGCTGATGGAGGATCCCGACCCCAGCCTGCGCAACAGCCTCAAGGAGATGCTGTTCGACGGCGAGGTGTTCCGCTGGCAGCGGCTCGACAACCTGATCGCCAGCGCCGCCCAGGGCAGCCAGCTGGATCTGGAGGGACTGCTGGATCAGGTGCTCGATTTTCTCTTCTCCGCCAACGGCGGCTTACTGCGTCAGCAGCTGGTAGAGGCGATGGTGCAGCGCATCGACGGCCTCGCCTGGCAGACCACCCTGCGGCTGGGCAAACGTCTGCCGGAACGGTTCCAGCCGCCTGGTCTGCGCCACCGCCGCCTCGAAGCCAGCGCCGACCCCCTGCTGGAACTGGAACCGATCCGGCAGTTGCTGGTGATCCTGCGGGCCCTGCCGGGATTTGAACCCCAGCTGCTGGTGCGCCGTCTGCCCAGACTGCTGGGGGAACCGGAGCTGCGCCGGATGGGTGTGAACCTGGCCCGGGGGCTGGCCGAACGGGGCGTAGTGCGCCTGCTGCGGGATGTGCTGGTGAACCCGACCATCACCTCACCGGCCCGCGCTGCAGAAGCGATGGCATCGGGCTGAATTGCCCCTAGGGTTTGCGCCATGACACGACGCTCGACTCAGCGGCGCCTGCGGACGTCCCTGGCCGCCTTCACCCTTGGTCTCGGTCTCCATCTGGGGCTCGGCCTGCCTGCGGCCCAGGCGGCTGAAAGCCTGGTGTTCGTGAGTGGCGCGTTCCGACGCTCCATCCAGGTGGCGGATCTGGAATGGCTGGCCAAAACTGGCCAACCCCGCGGCCTGATGGCGGATGTGCTGCGCTTCAGCAACCAGAACCCCACGGAGATGGCGGCGCTGCTCAACCAATCGATCACCCTGCCGGTGACCCTGATGAGCCGACTGCTGAACACCCGGATCGGCGAGGCCCTGCTCAGCCGCCTGGCCCAGGTGGTGTTCCCCCTCAAGGCTGCCGACGCTGGCCTGCCCGCCCTGCGCTCCGCCCTCGTGCTGGGCACGGTGAAAGGTGACGGCTCGCTGTCGGCGATCAACTTCCTGCGCGCCTACCCGACCCGGGAGCTACAGGTGGACATCCCGGCGCTGCTGACCCTGATCGACAAGGCCAGCTCCGTGAGCGAACTGGTGCGCTTCTTCTCCGAGTCACCCCTCGACGGCCTGCGCAACGGCAACGGCGATCAGCCCCCCCAAGCCGAGCCGTAGATTCGGCTCAGCTACGGTCAGCCCTCACCTTGCCACTGCTCCAATCCCTGCGGCGCCTGGGCTTGGGGCCTGGCCGTGCCAAAGCCACCATGCAGGACTGGCCTGGCCTGATCGAGGCCTACCGCCCCTGGCTGCCGGTAAGCGAGAGCACGCCGGTAATCACCCTGCGGGAAGGGGCCACCCCGTTGATTCCAGCCCCGGCGATCGCCGAACGGATCGGCCGGGGCGTGAAGGTGTATCTGAAATACGACGGCCTCAACCCCACCGGCTCCTTCAAGGACCGGGGCATGACCATGGCCATCTCCAAGGCCCGGGAGGCGGGCTCGGAGGCCGTGATCTGCGCCAGCACGGGCAACACCTCGGCAGCGGCCGCTGCCTACGCCCGCCGGGGGGGCATGCGCGCCTTCGTGCTGATCCCCGATGGCTATGTGGCCCAGGGGAAGCTCGCCCAGGCCCTGCTCTACGGCGCCGAAGTGATCGCCATCCAGGGCAACTTCGACCGCGCCCTGGCGATCGTCCGCGAAGTGGCGGATCAGTACCCGATCACCCTGGTGAATTCGGTGAACCCCTACCGGTTGCAGGGTCAGAAAACCGCCGCCTTCGAGGTGGTGGATGCCCTGGGTGAGGCCCCCGACTGGCTGTGCATCCCCGTGGGCAACGCCGGCAACATCAGCGCCTACTGGATGGGCTTCAACGAATACCGCGACGCCGGCCATTGCCGCCGTCTGCCGCGGATGATGGGCTTTCAGGCGGCGGGATCCGCTCCACTGGTACTGGGCCACACCGTGGAGCAACCCGACACGATTGCCACGGCCATCCGCATCGGCAACCCCGTGAACCGCGACAACGCCCTGCGGGTGCGCAGCGAGAGCGGCGGAGCGTTCAAGGCCGTGAGCGACACCGAGATCATCGAGGCCTACAAGCTGCTGGGCAGCCAGGAGGGCGTGTTCTGTGAACCGGCCAGCGCCGCTTCCGTGGCGGGGCTGCTGCAGTGCGCAGACAGCGTGCCGGCAGGGGCCACCGTGGTGTGTGTCCTCACCGGCAATGGCCTCAAGGACCCCACCACGGCGATCGAACACAACGAGGCCCGCTTCCACACCGGCCTGGAGGCGGACACGGCCCAGGTGGCGCGGGTGATGGGGTTCTGAACGGTTTCAGTGGCTGCTCCCCTACCCCCGCACGCCCCCTGGGGCGTTTTTTTTGTGGCCGTGCGGCCGGGCCGGTGCCTGAACCGTCTGCTGAAAGCGACGGGAAAACGGAGCCAGCCCTGGGGAGTGGGGACCCCAAGACCACCCCTGCGCGGCCGCGCTGTTTTCCCCAGCGACGGAAAAGGGTGGAAAGGCCTGGGCAGTCCCCAGCTCCAGGGCTTCAATCCCCAGGGCAATAGACTCCGGATCACAGTGGGGAGCTGTGCTCTTCGCCCTTTTCCCCGCTTTCCCCAGGCCCTACGGCTACTGGATTACTTGTTTTCTTTTGGATTCAATCCTCTCATTCGTAGAGGTTGATCGCAATCGGACAACCGGCGTTGCGCAATGGCCAGCTCTGTGGAAGCGTGGAGGCCCGTTCGGACCTCTCCAGGCCCTGCTGCACCCACCATGAAGCTGGTCTGCTCCCAGTCGGAACTCAGCGCCAGCCTCCAGCTGGTGAGCCGGGCCGTGGCCGCCCGTCCCACCCATCCGGTGCTCGCCAACGTGCTGCTCACGGCCGATGCCGGCACCGGCCGGCTCAGCCTCACCGGCTTCGACCTCAGCCTCGGCATCCAGACCAGCATCGCGGCCGATGTGGAGGCCAGCGGCGCCATCACCCTGCCGGCCCGCCTGTTCGGAGAGATCGTGGCTCGGCTGGCGGCGGATTCCCCGATCACCCTGCAGTGCGCCGAAGGGGCTGAACAGGTGGAACTCACCAGCCTGTCCGGCTCCTACCAGATGCGGGCCATGCCCGCTGAAGACTTCCCCGATCTGCCCCTGGTGCAGAGCGGCCAGCCGATCCGGCTGGCGGCCGATGCCCTGGTGAAGGGCCTGAGGGCCACCCTCTTCGCCAGCAGCGGCGACGAGGCCAAGCAACTGCTCACAGGCGTGCACCTCAGCCTGGCGGATGCCTGCCTGGAGTGTGCAGCCACCGATGGCCACCGCCTGGCCGTGCTGCGGCTACGTGAAGCGGGCCAGCAGCAGGATGCGGAGCCCGGTGGTGAGCCGTTCGCGGTCACGGTTCCCTCCAGGTCCCTGCGGGAGCTGGAGCGGCTGATTTCCGGCCGCCAGTCCGAGGAGCCGCTCAGCCTGTTCTGCGACCGGGGCCAGGTGGTGTTTCTCTGGGCTGACCAGGTTCTCACCAGCCGCAGTCTCGATGGCACCTATCCCAACTACGGCCAGCTGATTCCCGACAGCTTCAATCGCAGCATCTGCGTGGATCGTCGGGCCCTGGTGTCGGCCCTCGAGCGGGTGGCGGTGCTGGCCGACCAGCACAACAATGTGGTGAAACTCAGCACCGAGGCGGGCACCTCCCAGTTGCAGGTGCAGGCCGATGCCCAGGACGTCGGGCGGGGCTCCGAGGCCCTGGCGGCCGAGATCCAGGGGGAGCCGATTCAGATCGCCTTCAACGTGCGCTACCTGCTCGACGGCCTCAAGGCCATGTCCTCCGAGCAGGTGACCCTGCACTGCAATGCCCCCACCACCCCGGCCGTGTTGCGGCCGCTGGATGAGGCCGCCTTCACCTACCTGGTGATGCCGGTTCAGATCCGCTCCTGACCGCCTTGACGCTGCCCGAGCAACTGCTGCTCAGTGATCTGCTCCGTCGCCGTGTGCGCTGCGGCCAGGGCCTGGACCGGGGCCAGGGCCTGGCGGTGTGGATGCACCCACCGGTGCATCGGGTGCTGGGCTGGGTGACTCGACCCTCGATGTTCGGCAACAATCGCCTGGTGTGGCGGCTGAATCAGCTGCGCAGCCTGCTGGAGCTGGAGGCGCTGGTGCAGGGGGATCCGGCGGAAACGGATCAGGACACGATCGATCGCCTGCCCACCCTGATCGATGCTGCCCTGCTCGACCGCGACCAGCAGCCGATCGCCACGGTGGTGGATGCGGCCCTGGAGCCGGCCACCGGCCGGATCCGTCACTATCTGGTGAGTCGCAGCGATCCGCGCCTGCCGGGCAGCAGCCGCTGGCGTCTCAGTCCTGAGCGGATCGTCGATCAGCAGCCGGGCCGGGTGTTCTCGGCGCTGGCCGGACTGGATGACCTGCCCCTGGCCCGAGCCAGCGTGCGCCAGGAGTTCCTGCGCCGTTCCCGCCACTGGCGTGACCAGGTGCAGCAGGTGGGTGAACGGTTCGAATCACGGCTGGAGGGCTGGCTGGAGGAACCGCCCTGGGATGCCCCACCGTCGCGAACAGTCGACTGGCAGGACGAGCTGGTCGATGAGGAGCAGGAGTCGCCCCTGTCCGAAGACGCCTGGTCAGGCCCTGAGCCCTGGGATGAGGACAGCTGGGCCGACCCTGAGCCCCGGCCCGATCGGCAGCGGCAGCGACCGCACCAGGACGATCCCTGGGTCTGAGGCGCTCAGCCACACTGGAGAGATCCGAACTCCCGGCCGTGGTTGCAGCCTCCCAGACCACCAGTCAGTTCAGCGCCCCCGGCTATGACGTGGCCACAGCGCTGAAGAAGGAGAACCTCAGCCAGGCCGACTACGACGAGATCTGTCGCCGCCTCGGCCGTGCCCCCAACCGCGCTGAACTGGGCATGTTCGGGGTGATGTGGTCGGAGCACTGCTGCTACCGCAACTCGCGGCCGCTGCTGTCGGGCTTCCCCACCAGCGGCCCGCGCATCCTGGTGGGCCCGGGGGAGAACGCCGGCGTGGTGGATCTGGGTGAGGGCCAGCGCCTGGCCTTCAAGATCGAGAGCCACAACCACCCCTCGGCGGTGGAGCCGTTCCAGGGCGCCGCCACCGGTGTGGGCGGCATCCTGCGCGACATCTTCACCATGGGCGCCCGGCCGATCGCCCTGCTCAACGCCCTGCGCTTCGGGCCGCTGGAGGACGAGCGCAACGTGGGCCTGATGGAAGGCGTGGTGGCCGGCATTGCCCACTACGGCAACTGCGTCGGCGTGCCCACCGTGGGTGGTGAGGTGGCGTTCGATGCCAGCTACTCGGGCAATCCGCTGGTGAACGCCATGGCCCTGGGGCTGATGGAAACCGAGGAGATCGTCTGCTCCGGCGCCGAGGGGGTGGGCTATCCGGTGGTGTACGTGGGCAGCACCACCGGCCGCGATGGCATGGGTGGCGCCAGCTTTGCCTCCGCCGAGCTCACCGAGGCCTCCCTCGACGATCGCCCCGCGGTGCAGGTGGGCGATCCCTTCCTGGAGAAGGGCCTGATCGAGGCCTGCCTGGAGGCCTTCCAGAGCGGTGATGTGGTGGCTGCCCAGGACATGGGAGCCGCCGGCCTCACCTGCAGCTGCTCGGAGATGGCCGCCAAGGGCGGCCTGGGCATCGAGCTCGATCTCGACAAGGTGCCCGCCCGCGAGGCCGGCATGACCGCCTATGAGTTTTTGCTCAGCGAATCCCAGGAGCGGATGCTGTTCGTGGTGAAGCCCGGCCGCGAACAGGCGCTGATGGCGCGCTTCAGCCGCTGGGGCCTGCAGGCAGCCGTGGTGGGCCGGGTGCTCGAAGACAACATCGTGCGCGTGCTCCAGAACGGACAGGTGGCGGCCGAGGTGCCCGCCAGTGCCCTGGCCGACGACACGCCGATCAACCACCACACATTGGTAAGCGAGCCGCCGGCCGAGATTCAGGCCCACTGGCGCTGGCGCGAAGACCAGCTGCCCGCCGAGCTGCCCTTCAGCTGGAATGAGGCCCTGCTGGCCCTGCTCGACGATCCCACCATCGCCTCCAAGCGCTGGGTGTACCGCCAGTACGACCACCAGGTGCAGGCCAACACCGTGGTGCTCCCCGGCGGCGCTGATGCGGCCGTGGTGCGGCTGCGTCCCCAGCAGGGTGAGGGCGCCATGGCGGCGGCCAGCCGGGGCGTGGCGGCGGTGGTGGACTGCCCCAACCGCTGGGTGGCCCTCGACCCCGAGCGTGGCGCCATGGCGGCGGTGGCTGAGGCGGCTCGCAACCTCAGCTGCGTGGGCGCCGAGCCCCTGGCGATCACCGACAACCTCAACTTCCCCTCCCCGGAAACCCCCAGCGGCTACTGGCAGCTGGCGATGGCCTGCCGCGGCCTCTCGGCGGCCTGCACGGCACTCGACACGCCGGTGACGGGCGGCAATGTGTCCCTCTACAACGAGACCCGCCTGCCCGATGGGCGCATGCAGCCGATCCATCCCACGCCGGTGGTGGGCATGGTGGGCCTGGTGCACGATCTGGCCCAGGTGCGCGGCCAGGCGTGGCGTGCGGCCGGCGACGCCATCTGGCTGCTGGGGGTGCCGCTGGAAACAGGTGAGGCTGCCGCCGATCCGCGCCTGGGCCTGGCCGGCAGCAGCTATCTGGAGCGGCTGCATGGAGCCGTTACGGGGCGCCCGCCGGAGATTGATCTGGCGCTCGAGCGCGCGGTGCAGGGCTTCCTGCGCCAGGCGATCGCCGATGGCCTGGTGGCCTCCGCCCACGACCTCAGCGACGGCGGCCTGGCCGTGGCCGCGGCTGAGTGCTGCATCGCCACGGCTGCTGCGGTCCCAGGTGCTGCTCGCCAAGCCCTCGGCGCCTCGCTCGAACTGCCCGCCGGCAGCGCTCGCCTCGACCGGCTGCTGTTTGCCGAGGGCGGCGCCCGCATCCTGGTGAGCGTGGCCGCTGATCGGGCGGCAGCCTGGCAGCGGGCTTTGGAAGCGGCCGATGCCGCTGCGCCCGGATCCGTGCCCGCCCAGTCCCTCGGCGTGGTCACCGCCGCCGGCACGGCCGCGGCTGAGCTGGTGATCCGTCAGGCCGGCCACCCCCTGCTGCAGTTGCCCGTGGCCCAGCTGGCAGAGAGTTTTGAGCAGGCGATCCCTCGCCGCATGGGGGTGGATCTGCCTCCGACAGTGTGATCGGGGACTGATGCACAATGTGGATGCACCTGCAAACCTGATCGGGCCTGTGCTGAACGAGCAGCTGCTGCCGGAGCACCGGCCCGACAAGCCCGAAGAGGCTTGCGGGGTGTTCGCGGTGATGGCGGCCCAGCAGCCCGTCGCCAACCTCGCCTATTTCGGCCTCTATGCTCTCCAGCACCGCGGCCAGGAGTCGGCTGGCATCGCCGTCTTCGACGCCGGCGATCAGGTGCGGCTGCACAAGGACATGGGCCTAGTGAGCCAGGTGTTCGACCAGGACGTGCTGCAGCGTCTACCCGGCCATCTGGCCATCGGCCACAACCGCTATTCCACCACCGGCAGCAGCCGGGTGTGCAACGCCCAGCCGGTGCTGCTTAACACCCGGCTGGGGCCGATGGCCCTGGCCCACAACGGCAATCTGGTGAATGCCGCTGAACTGCGCCAGCAGCTCGCCCATCTGGCCAGTGAGCTCACCTCCACCACCGATTCCGAGCTGATCGCCTTCGCCGTGCAGGAGGCGGTGAACGGGGGCCTCGGCTGGGATGGCGCGATCCGTCAGGCCGCCGGCCGCTGCAGTGGTGCCTTCAGCCTGGTGATCGGCACCCCCGAGGGCCTGTTTGTCCTGCGCGATGGCCACGGCATCCGGCCCCTGGTGTTCGGCCATCTGGGCGAGATGGCCCAGGCCCAGTGGGTGGTGAGCAGTGAGACCTGCGGCCTGGACATCGTCGGTGCCGGCTTTGACGACGACGTGCAGCCCGGCGAGATCATCCATTTCCGACCCGGGGATGCCACGCCCCAGCGCAGCCGCTGGATTGAGGAGCCGGCCAGGCTCTGCGTGTTCGAGATGATCTACTTCGCTCGCCCTGACAGTCGCTTCTTCGGCGAGTCCCTGTACAGCTACCGGGTGCGCATCGGCGAGGTACTGGCCCGCGAGACCCCCGTCGCGGCCGACATTGTGATCGGTGTGCCCGATTCCGGCATCCCGGCGGCGATCGGCTATTCCCAGAGGAGCGGCATCCCCTTCGGCGATGGCCTGATCAAGAACCGCTATGTGGGTCGCACCTTCATCCAGCCCACCCAGGCGATGCGGGAGGCGGGCATCCGCGTCAAGCTCAACCCCCTGCCGGATGTGCTGGCCGGTAAGCGGGTGGTGGTGATCGACGACTCGATCGTGCGCGGCACCACCAGCCGCAAGCTGGTGGCGGCCCTGCGCGATGCCGGTGCCACCGAGGTGCACATGCGGATCAGTTCACCGCCGGTCACCCACCCCTGCTTCTACGGCATCGACACCGACACCCAGGACCAGTTGATCGCCGCCCGGCTCACCCTGGAGGAGATCGCGGCCCACCTCGGGGTTGATTCCCTGGCCTACCTCAGCAAAGAGGGCATGGTGGAGGCGGCCCAGGCCCATTCCGGCCATTTCTGCACGGCCTGCTTCGACGGCGCCTATCCGATCGAGATGGATGATGCGGTGCGCAACAGCAAGCTGATGCTGGAGCCCTCCGGTCTGGCCGCCCAGCTGACCCCGGTCAGCAGCCGCTGAGGCTGCACCCTCTGAGTCAGCCGCCAGGGAACAGCTCGCCTGTCCCTGGGTCATCAGCCCCCGGTCCCGTCCCCCAGCTGCAGGGGCACAAGGGTCTGCAGCTCCTGATGGCCGGCCAACTCCAGCTGCAGCCCGGTGCCGGAGCTGTCCTGGAGCTCCAGGTCCCCAGGCTGGAGCCGCAGGCTGCGGTTGTTGCCCAGGACCACGGCCACCAGGCTGGTGGCGGCGCTCAGGGCTACAAGGGTGTCGTCCCTGTGGTTGAAGCGCAGGCCGATCTGGCCCATGTCCCCGCGCTGGCAGGAGCGCAGCTCGGCCACGGCCAGGCGCTTGATCTGGCCCCGGCGGCTGGCTAGCAGCACCGCCCCCTCGGCGGTCGCACTGCAGGCCCCCACCACCGCTTCCCCTGGCAGCAGCCGTAGCAGCATGGCGCCCTGGGCCGTGCGGCCCATCAGGGGCAGGTTGCCGCCATTCACCGCTAGCCGCAGCACCCGGCCCGCGCTGCTGGCCGCCACCAGCTCCTCACCCTCCCGGCAGAGCACCACCTGTCGCAGGGACACGCCTTCCTTGAGTTTGAGCACGGTGGCGGCCCTGCCGGAGAGCTCCTGAACATCGTCCAGCGGCAACCGCTTGAAGCGGCCATCGCTGCTCAGCAGCCCCAGGCTGAGGGGGCCAGCGTTCTGCTCGGGGGAGAGGGGTGGCAGGGTCAGCACCTGCACCACCGCGCTGCCCTCCAGGCTGTCCGGCAGGAACCGCTCCAGATTGCCGGGTTGCTGGCCGGCGAATTCCCAGCGCAACAGGGCCACCCGACCATCGGCCGTGAAGGCCAGCACCTGGGGTTGCTCCTGCACGGGCAGGATCAGCCGGGCCGGGGAGGGATGGTCGCCCTGCTCGACCGGTTGATCCAGGTGCAGGCGGCCCAGCAGCTGGGGGCTGAGCACCTTCACGACCCCATCGGCCTGGATCAGCAGGCGGCTGTCCGGCGCCAGGGCCGCCAGAGCCTGCTGGCGCTGCAGCTCGGTGTTGGGCCGCTGGGCCGCCGTGCGCTGGGCCACCAGTTCGTCGCCGCCCTCCACCAGCCGGGTGCGCCTGGGGGTGGCGAAGCGCTTTTTGAGGCTCTTCAGCTCGGCCACCATGGTGTCCAGCAGCACGCTGCGCTGATCGAGCAGATGGCGCAGCCGGGTGCGCTCCTGCCCCAGATCCTCGGCTTCCTGGCGCAGACTCTCCTGCTCCAGCCCGGTGAGCCGGCGCAAGGGCATGGCCAGCACCGCGTCGGCCTGGCGCTCGCTCAGGTCGAGGTGCACCTGCAGGCTGGCCCGGGCGCTGGCGGCATCGCGGGCCTCCTGGATCATCGTGATCACCCGGCGCAGATCCGCGAGGGCCTTGAGCAGACCCTCCACCACCTCCAGGCGGTCCTCGCAGCGCTTGAGGGCATGGCGGGTGCGCCGGATCAGGGTGTGTTCCCGGTAGTCGAGGAATTCCTGCAGCAGCTGGCGCAGGCTCAGCTGGCGGGGCTGGCCATTTACCAGGGCCAGCAGGATGGCCCCGAAGTTGCTCTGCAGGGCCGTGCGGCGCTGCAGGTCGGCCAACACCTTCTGGGGATCGGCATCCCTGCGCAGCTCCACCACCACCCGCATCCCCTCGCGGTCCGATTCGTCGCGGATGTCGGCTATGCCGCCGATCTTGCCGTCGTTCACCTGCTCGGCCAGCTTCTCGATCCAGCCCGCCTTGCTCAGCTGATAGGGCAGTTCGGTGACCACCACTGCGCCGCGGCGGTGCCGGCCCTTGCCGGGCTGCACCTCCTCGATGTGGGCCACGCCCCGCATCGGGATGCTGCCGCGGCCGCAGAGATAGGTGTCGCGCACGCCGCTGCCCACCAGCACTTCCCCGCCGGTGGGGAAGTCGGGCCCGGGCACCAGCTCCAGCAGTTTCTCGTCGGAGAGCTCCGGTCTGCGGATCAGGGCGATCAGGGCGTCGACGATCTCGCCGAGGTTGTGGGGGGGGATGCTGGTGGCCATGCCCACCGCAATGCCGCTGCAGCCGTTGAGCAGCAGGAAGGGCAGCTGGGCCGGCAGCACGGTGGGTTCCTGCTGGGAGCCGTCGAAGTTGGCGGCGAAGTCAACGGTGTCGTCGCTGATCTCCTCCAGCAACCCGCTGTTGGCGATCGGCGCCAGGCGGGTTTCCGTGTAGCGCATCGCCGCCGGCGGGTCGTCGTCCACCGAGCCGAAGTTGCCGTGGCCATCCAGCAGCGGGTGACGGCTGGCGAAGGTCTGCACCAATCGCACCAGGGCGTCGTACACCGCCTGGTCGCCGTGGGGGTGGTATTTGCCCAGCACATCGCCAACCACGCGGGCGCACTTGCGGTACGGCCGGTCCGGGGTGAGCCCCAGCTCGTGCATGGCGTAGAGGATCCGCCGCTGCACCGGCTTGAGGCCGTCGCGCACATCCGGCAGCGCCCTCCCCACGATCACGCTCATCGCGTATTCGAGGTAAGAGCGCTGCATCTCCTGATGCAGGGCGATCGGCTGCACCCGCAGGTCGTCCGGTTGGTCTGCTCGTCGCTCCTCGGCCATCCTGTGCTGGGAACTGAGGGCGCAATCTGGCGCTCAGCCTACCGACGGCCCCCAGGGGGGCTGCCAGCTAGTCCTCCTCCTGGCTGCCGTTGTCGTCCGGGTTGGCGTTGGCCAGGGCCCGGTCCACATCGGCCTTGAGTTCCGGGAGAAGCAGCAGCTGTTGGGTGGTCTGACGCAGCCTGGGCCCCCACAGCTGTTCCTTCTGGTAGCTGTCGAGCGCGTAGTCCGGCTCACTATCGAGGGCCTGACTGGCCAGTTTGAGCGCCTCCTGGCGGGCGCCAGCGCCGCGCTGGAACAGGGCGGCCGCCAGGGCCAGATTGGGCTCCGCCGCATCTGGTTTGATCTCCAGCACTCGGCGCCAGCGCTCGATCGCCCGGTCCGCATCTCCCTGCTCGTAGAGCACCAGGGCCTGGTTGTTGATCGCCTCCCAGAAGTCCTTGCGCAGGCGGCTGGCCCGCTCGAACGCAGCCAGGGCCTGGCGGGGCTGGTTGAGCAGGATGTGGGCGTTGCCCAGATCGAAGTAGGCGCTGGCGTTGCGCGGATCGCGCTTGAGGCCCTGGTTGAGCAGGTCGATCGCCTCTGCGGCGCGGTTGTCCCGCAGGGCCAGGGAGGCTTCGGCAAACCAGATGCCGGCATTGGACGGGTCGAGTTGCTTCGCCCGGGCCAGGGACACGGAGGCCTCCTTGAGTTGCCTGCTGCGCAGCTGGGCCTCCGCCAGCAGCAGCCAACCGCGGGGATCGGCCGGCAGCAGCTGCACGGTGAGGGAGGCCAGGCGCGCCGCGTCCCGGGCCTGGCCCAGTTGGAGCAAGCGGGCAGCGGCCTGGGCTATCCCCAGGCCGGCGCCCTCCAGCTCCTGCCGCTGGGGCACGTAGATGTAGGGGACCAGGGCCTGGGCAGGGGCCATGGCGGTGAGGCTTGTGCCCAGGGCCAGCAGCGGGAGGGCACGCAGCCAGCGCGGTGCCATGGCAATCCAATCGGTGTGCTCAGCCTAGAGATCCTTCCCCACCTGCCTTGCTCTGCACTGCGGAGCGGATGTTGCGCCGCCACATCCACGGCTTGATGCGCCGCAGGGCCGAGGCCTGCAGTTTCTCGTCCCACTCGGCTTCGCTCCAGGCGAGGGCTTCCTCCGCCTGCAGATCCAGCCACCAGGGGCGGGGTTGCACGGCCGGATCGGCGCTGGCGGGGAGGGGTTGGGCATTCCAGGGACAGGCCTCCTGGCAGAGGTCGCAGCCGGCCACCCAGCCGTGCAGTTCAGCGGCGATCGCATCTGGCAGCTGCCCATCCCGGTTTTCGATGGTGTGAAAGGCGATGCAGCGGTTGCTGTCCACCACGAAGGGTTCGACAATCGCCCCGGTGGGGCATGCAGGGATGCAGCGGCTGCACTGACCGCAGAGGGGTTCGGCCGGGGTATCGGCCGGCAGGTCGAGGGTGGTGAGCAGATGGCCGAGCACCAGCCACGACCCCCGCTCCCGGTTGATCAGGTTGCCGTGTTTGCCGATCCAGCCCAGGCCGGCCTCTTCCGACCAGGCCTTGTCCAGCAGGGGAGCACTGTCCACGCAGGCCCGCCAGCCCACCCCGCTCGCCCTGGTCTCCAGCCAGCGCCCCAGCTGGCGCAGGCGCTGATCGATCACGCGGTGATAGTCCCGTCCCCAGCCGTAGCGGGCCACCCGCAGGCTGCCGGGTGACGGTTCCGCCGCCACGTGGTAGCTCAGTCCCACGGCCAGCAGGCTGCGCACCCCGGGCAGCAGTCGGTCCACCGCTGCACGCCTTGGGTCGGCCATCCAGCCCATCCCTGCCTGGTAGCCGGCCGCGAGCCAGCGCTGCAGCGCAGCGTTGCGCAGTTCCATGCGCCCACTGCCCGGAACAGAGGCCACTCCCACCGGATCAAAGCCCAGCTGGCGAGCCCGCTCTTTCAGCTCCTCAGCCAGTTCGCGGGTCCCACCGGCCATCACTCGTACAGTTGCCTCCAACCTTCAGTGTGCAGACAACGCCGTGACGCAGACCTCAACCGGCCGGATCCCCAATCTGCTGCGTTGGCTGGGCCTCACCCTGGTGGTGCTGATGGGCCTTCAGCTTGCGGCCCTGCTGTTCAGCTGGAACTGGGAGCTGGAGCCCTTCCGCCAGCTCTTCCTCGATCGCCTCGTGGGCGAGGCGCCGATGGCGCTGGTGGGCCTGTTGCTGATGCTCATCGCCCAGCGGCTGGAGGCCCCCCAGGGGCGCACCGCTCTGCACTGGCTGGCCGGCGTGCTGGCCAGCCTGCTGGCGATCGCCATGGCCGTGGCCGTGCCCCTCTCCATCCAGGCCGAGGGGGCCCTGCTGAACCAGGCCCAGCAGCAGGATGCGGCGATTGCGCAGCAGGCCACCCAGCTGGATCTGCAGCGTCAGCAGGTGGACAATCCCGCCTTTGTGGACCAGCTGATCGCCGAGGCCGAGAAGGAGGGACGCATTCCGGCCTCCGCGTCCAAGGCGGAAAAGCAGCAGAAGGCCAAGGAGTTCATCGACGCCCAGATCCGTCCCCAGCTGGAACAGGCTGAGAAGCAGCTGGCCCAGGCCCTGCTGGGCCGTGACCTGGCGGTGCAGCAGCGCCGCTTTGGTGGCACCGGCCGGGCCATCGTGCTCACCGTGGCCTTTGCCCTGGTGGCGCTGGTGGCCCTGGTCTGAGGTCTGCAGTGCCCTCCAGGCTGCCCACCCCCGTTCCCGCGCCTGGCTAAGTTGCACTTGGTAGCTGTCGGCCGGATTTCCGGGTTTTGCCTTGGTTCAATCCAGTCCCAGACCTGATCAACCCATTGGGGAGAGGCTCCAGCAGGACCTCAAGAACGACCTGATCGCCGGGCTGCTGGTGGTGATTCCGCTGGCCACCACGATCTGGCTGGCAACCACGGTGAGCCGCTTCGTGCTCGCCTTTCTCACCTCGATCCCCAAGCAGTTCAATCCCTTCAACACGCTCAATCCGCTGTTGCAGGAGCTGATCAATCTGGGGGTGGGCCTGTTGGTGCCCCTGCTGGGCATCCTGCTGATCGGCCTGATGGCCCGCAACATCGTGGGTCGCTGGTTGCTGGAATTCGGCGAGGGAACCCTGCTGCGCATCCCCCTGGCCGGGTCGGTCTACAAGACCCTCAAGCAGCTGTTGGAAACCTTCCTTCAGGGCAATTCGAGTCGTTTTCGCCGGGTGGTTCTGGTGGAATACCCCCGCGAGGGGCTCTACGCCCTGGGCTTCGTCACCGGCGTGCTGGGAACGGCCCTGCAGGCGGGCTTCAGCGAACCGATGCTGAGTGTGTTCATTCCCACGGCACCCAATCCCACAACCGGCTGGTACACCGTCGTGCCTGAGGGGGCTGTGAAAGACCTCGATCTGTCGGTGGAGGACGCCTTCCGCACGATCATCTCGGCTGGGATCGTCAGTCCCGACGAGCGCGAAACCCCTTCCAACCGCAGTTTTTCCAGCTTGCTGGCCCAGCTGCGTGCCCCCCAGATGTCCTGAATGCAGAGCCGAAGCCTCTCCCGTGAACTGGCCCTGCTGATGCTCGGCCAGACCAGTGATCGCGACGCTGGCTCCAGCCAGGTGAACGGGGCCCCGACCCAGTCGCTGGAACGATTGCTGCAGCAGGCCCAGGCCAGCCTCAGCCAGCACGTGCGCGAGGCCCTCGATCGCTCCGCCGCCGACCTGCAGACCGCCCAGCAGCAGCTGTTGGACAGCGAGCTTCAGGATCAGGGCCCGGAGCGCCTGCCCCGGGTGCGTGAGCACCTCCAGGCTGGCCTCACCGCCGCCGAACAGGCCCTCAACCGACTGTCCGCCAGCCTCGAACTCCCTCGCCTGCTGCTGCTTGCCGACCAGGAGGAGGTGCGCCGCGGGGCGATTGAGCGGGCCAGCGCCGTGCTCAGCGACCGCCAGGCCATCGACCAGCGCCTCGACGGGGTGATGGAGGGCTGGAGGCTGGGGCGCCTGCCGCGGATCGATCGCGACATCCTCCGGCTCGCCGCCGTGGACCTCAGCCACTTCGCCACTCCTGCTGCCGTGGCCTGCAATGAGGCGGTGGAACTGGCCAACCGCTACAGCGATGAGCAGGGTCGCCGCATGATCAATGGCGTGTTGCGGCGACTGATCACTGCCGAGGGGTCCGGGGCCTGATGGTGTTCGACTGGTTCAAGCGCAATCTCCAGCCAGAGCCTCCAGCGGCTGAAGGGGTGGAGGAGGACCGTGCCGAGACCGCACCGCCCGGCGGCACTGAGTCGAGGCAGGCCCTGAATGGGAATCCAGCCGATCCAGGGGCAGCTGATCCGGGGGCAAGGGTGAACCCTGGCTCTGAGGTGGCCGCTCCGGCTCCCCCGCCGCCGGCACCCGCCCCCACGCCTGCCCCAGCGCCGGAAGACGATGCCCTGGCCTGGGCGCGACAGGCCTACGCCCGGCTCAAGGCCGAGCAGCAGGCCCAGAAGGCCGGGGCCCAGAGCCCGGGGGGGGAACCGGAGCCGGAAACACCCGCTCCGGCTCCGGTTACCCCCGCAGCCAGCCCAATTGAGGCAGTTGAGCCTGAGGCAGCTGAGGCAGTTGAGGTCTCCCCGGCCAAGCCCGCCCCCGCTCCCTCGCTGCTGGAGCAGGCCGCGGCCACCCGGGCTGAACGCCAGCAGGCCCTCACCGCGCCTGCAGAGCACACCGAACCGGAGCGCGGATCGGCGGCGACACCGCCTCCCCCTGCCGACCCTGATGTCCCACCGTCTTCTGGCGCCGACGAGCCCCAGCTGGGGGCCTTCGACGACAGCTTCACCTGGTCGGCGGAGGTGCTGGCGGCCCAGGGGCGCCGGCCGGATCAGATCTCCCTGGAGGAGATCGACTGGCTCGGCCGCCTGCGCCAGGGCCTGGAGAAGACCCGCCGCGGTTTTGTCACCCAGCTCCTCGACAACCTCGGCGATGACCCGCTCACGCCCGAGGTGCTCGACGACCTCGAGACCACCCTGCTGCGGGCTGACGTGGGGGTGTCGGCCACCGACCAGGTGCTGGAGGCCCTGCGCCAGCGTCTCAACCAGGAGGTGGTGGATCCTTCCGAGGGCATCCGCTTCCTCAAGGAGCAGTTGCGCGGCATCCTCGACACCCCGATCGAAGCCAGCGCCGTGCCCCTGCTCGCCCCCCAGAAAGGGCGCCTCAACGTTTGGCTGCTGGTGGGCGTGAATGGGGTGGGCAAGACCACCACCCTCGGCAAGCTGGCCAACCTGGCGGTGCGCAGTGGCTACAGCTGTCTGATCGCCGCCGCCGACACCTTCCGTGCCGCAGCCGTGCAGCAGGTGCAGGTGTGGGGGGAGCGCAGCGGCGTGCCGGTGATCGCCAATCCCAGCGCCAACGCCGACCCGGCGGCGGTCGTCTACGACGCCATCGGTGCCGCCCAGGCCCACGGCACCGAGCTGGTGCTGGTGGACACCGCCGGTCGTCTGCAGACCAAGCACAACCTGATGGAGGAGCTCGCCAAGGTGCGGCGGATCGTCGACAAGCTCGCTCCTGATGCGGCCGTGGAATCCCTGCTGGTGCTGGACGCCAGCCAGGGACAGAACGGCCTTCGCCAGGCCATGGCTTTCGCCAGTGCGGCCGGTCTCACCGGCGTGGTGGTGACCAAGCTCGATGGCAGTGCCCGGGGTGGGGTGGCCCTGGCGGTGGCGTCGGAGGCCGGGTTGCCGATCCGCTTCATCGGTGCGGGTGAGGGCATCCGCGATCTGCGGCCGTTCAACAGCTTCGAATTCGTGGAAGCGCTGCTGGCCAGCTGAATCACCCCGGGCAGCCTGCGGCGTGCTGGCTATCTTGCGGGCTCCTTTGCGGCAGCTCCTTGAGCCAGACGCCGCCAGCCGCGCCTCAGACGCCCCTTTCGGCCAGCGCCTCGATGCGGCAGCTGCTCGACAGCCTCAGCCGTGAGCAGCGTCGCAATCAGGAACTGCTGGCCTCGCTGGGCTTCGTGCTGCGCAGTTTCACCAACCTCAGCCGCCTGCTGGAGCTGGTGCCTCTGGTGGCCGCCCGCCTGGTGGCTGCCGAGTCGGCCCTGCTGGTGGTGTTCCGGCCGGATGGACGGCTCTGGCGGGAACAGCTTCAGGCCACCCCTTCGGACCACTGCGCCGACCTGCTGCGCCAGCTCGCCGCCGTGCCGGACAGCGCCCTTGTGAGTCCGGGTCTGGCTGGTAGCGAGGCGGAGCTGGCCCGGGCCTCCCTGCTGGATCAGCAGGTGCGCAGTGCGATCGGCGTGCGTGAGCTGTTTGCCACCTCCGTGCTGGCCCGCGGTCAGGTGCGCGGCCGGCTCTACGTGTTCAGCGGCAGCTCCCGCCTCTGCTGGAGTGAGGTGCACCGGCGCCATGTGCAGCTGGTGGCCGACCTAGTGGGTGTGGGCCTGGAAACCGCCAGCCTGCAGGAGGATCGACGCCGCCACGAGCGGGTGGATCGTCAGCTGAGTATCGGCGCCGAGATCCAGGCCCAGTTGGTGCCCGACCACTGCCCGGTGATCGAAGGGGTCGACCTGGCCGCCCGCTGCCGTCCGGCCTTCCAGGTGGGCGGCGACTACTACGACTTCATCCCCACCCGGCCCCGGCAGTTGGGGCGCAGGCGAGAGCGGGGGCGCTGGGCCCTGGTGGTGGGGGATGTGATGGGCAAGGGGGTGCCCGCCGGGCTGCTGATGACCCTGCTGCGGGGCATGCTGCGGGCCGAGGCCCTCAGCGGCCATGCTCCCGATCGGATCCTGCACGACCTCAACCAGCTGGCCCAGGAGGACCTGGCCCACTCCCACCGGTTCGTGACGCTCTTCTATTCCGACTTCGATCCGCTCAGCCGCCGGCTGCGGTTCGCCAACGCCGCCCACAATCCGCCCCTGCTCTGGCGGCGCCAGCGCAACCGGGTGGAACGGCTGGATGCCCCCGGTCTGCTGATCGGCCTGCAGAGCGAGGCGGACTACCGGATGGAGACGGTGCTGCTGGAGCCCGGTGACGTGGTGCTCTACTACACCGACGGTGTGACCGAGGCCAGTGGCTTCAGCGGTGATCGCTACGACGAGCCTCGCCTGATGGCGGCGCTGCTGGAAGCCAGTCGAGCCAGACTCGATGCCCAGGGCATTCTGGATCAGTTGTTTGCGGGTCTCGACCGCTTCGTGGGTGTCGATCGCCAGCTGGAGGACGACGCTTCGATGGTGGTGTTCAAGCTGCGCGAGGACGTGATGCTGCCGCCGCTGCCGCCTTCGCTTGCGGCCGCAGGCCCTGCCGGCAGCTGAGTGGCAAGCTGAATCTCTGCTCGCCCGTCCCCGTCCGGCCATGGCCGTCGATTCCTCCGCCTCCACCTGGAGCCAGCGTTTCGAGCAGGGACTGCACCCGGCGATCGAGCGCTTCAACGCCTCGATCGGCTTCGACATCGCCCTGCTCCAGGAGGACCTGGACGGCTCGGTGGCCCATGCCCGCATGCTCGGCAGTACCGGGGTGATCAGCAGGGAGGAGGCCGCGAGCCTGATCGAAGGGCTGGAACAGGTGCGCAGCGAGGCGGCCGAGGGCCGGTTCAATCCCGGCCTGGAGGCCGAGGATGTGCACTTCGCCGTGGAGCGGCGGCTGATCGAGTTGCTCGGTGCCCTGGGCAAGAAACTGCACACCGGCCGCTCCCGCAACGACCAGGTGGGCACCGACCTGCGCCTCTGGCTGCGTCGCCAGATCGATGCCATCGACGGCGATCTGCTGCGCCTGCAGCGGGCCCTGCTCGACCAGGCCGAGCGCCACGCCGACACCCTGATCCCCGGCTACACGCACCTGCAGCGGGCCCAGCCCCTCTGCCTGGCCCACCACCTGCTGGCCTACATCGAGATGGCCGAGCGTGACCGCCAGCGCCTGGCCGACGTGCGCCGGAGGGTGAACATCTGTCCCCTGGGCGCGGCTGCCCTGGCCGGCACGCCGGTGCCGATCGATCGCCGCGCCACGGCTGCGGAGCTCGGTTTTGACGCCATCTACGCCAACAGTCTCGATGCGGTGAGTGATCGGGATTTCGCCGTGGAGTTCATGGCGGCTGCCAGCCTGGTGCTGGCCCACCTCAGCCGCCTCAGTGAGGAGGTGATTTTCTGGGCGAGTGAGGAGTTCGGCTTTGTCTCCCTCACGGATCGCTGCGCCACCGGCAGCAGCCTGATGCCCCAGAAGAAGAACCCCGACGTGCCCGAACTGGTGCGCGGCAAGAGCGGGCGGGTGTTCGGCCACCTGATGGGCCTGCTCACGATGATCAAGGGGCTGCCCCTGGCCTACAACAAGGACTTTCAGGAGGATAAGGAGGCCCTGTTCGATGGCGTGCGCACCCTGCGCGATTGCCTGGAGGCCATGGCGATCCTGTTCGAGGAGGGGCTGCAGTTCCGCCCTGAGCGCCTTGAGGCCGCCGTGGCCTCCGACTTCGCCAACGCCACCGACGTGGCGGATTACCTGGTGGCCCGGGGTGTGCCCTTCCGCGAGGCCTACCAGCTGGTGGGGGGTCTGGTGAAGAGCTGTCTGGCGGAGGGGGTGTTGCTGCGCCAGCTGCCGCTCGAGCGCTGGCAGCAGCTGCATCCAGCCTTCGAGGCCGACATCTTTGCGGCGATCGAACCCCGCCAGGTGGTGGCCGCCCGCTGCAGTGAGGGTGGCACGGGTTTTGCCGGCGTGCGGGCCCAGTTGCAGGTGCAGCGCAGCCGCCTCAGCAGCGGCTGAAAGCGGACTTAGGCTGGTGCGGTTCCAGGGCCTGTGCCTGACCGCCCGCATCCGCTTCGTGAGCATCTTTGTTGGCAATCTGCCGTTCCGCGCTGAGCAGGAAGACGTGGCAGAGCTGTTTTCGCCCTTCGGCGAGATTGTGAACTGCGCCCTCCCCCTGGAGCGCGATACGGGCCGCAAGCGCGGTTTCGCCTTTGTCGAGATGGCCGACTCCGACGCGGAGGATCGGGCGATTGAAGCTCTACAGGGCGCCGAGCTGATGGGCCGTCCGCTGCGCATCAATAAGGCCGAGCCCCGCGGCGCCGCCCCCCGGCGTGGGGGTGGTGGCGGTGGTTATGGCGGTGGCGGGTATGGCGGCGGTGGCGGTTACAGCGGCGGCGGAAGTGGTGGCGGTGGCGGCAACCGCGACCGGGCGCCAGGCTCCCGGGGCTGGGAGGACCGCAGTTACGGCGGGCCTGGTGCCGGCTCTGACTCGGCCTTTGAGGCCGGACGCACCCGCCGCCGCCGCAGCGGCAGCTCCGATAGCTATGGGGGAGCTGAGGGCTGACCCTGCTCCAGCAGCAGGGCCGCCTGCTCCAGCACCTGCACGTCCGCCTGGCGATTGCCGGCGGAGCAGGTGAGCTGCTGGCGCCAGTGCCGGGCACCCGGCACCCCCTCCACCAGCTTCACCAGGTGGCGGGCGATCGGCCAGAGCCGGTCACCCCGTGCCAGCCAGCCCTCGGCGTAGGGCTTCAGGCCCCGCACCACCCGGGCCGCCATGGCCAGGTGGCTCTCGCTCCCAGGCGCTTCGCTTTCGCCATGGATCAGCGGGTCCACCGCCGCCCAGCGCAGGGGATGGTCGTAGACCGCCCGGCCCACCATCACCCCGTCCAGCCGCTCCAGCTGGGTCAGGCACTCGTCGAGGGTCTGCAGGCCCCCGTTCAGCTCGATGGAGAGCGGTGGGCGCTCCGCCTTGAGTCGGTGCACCAGGTCGTAACGCAGGGGTGGGATCGTGCGGTTCTGTTTGGGGTCGAGCCCCTCCAGCCAGGCCTTGCGTGCATGCACGGCAAAGCGCTGACAGCCGGCGCTGGCCAGGGTGTCCACGAAGGCCAGCAACTCGGCATAGGAATCGCGCCCATCGATGCCGATGCGGTGCTTCACCGTCACCGGCAGGGGGCTGGCGGCGGCCATTGCCGCCACGCAGCGGGCCACCTGCTCCGGTTCGGCCATCAGGCAGGCCCCGAACCGCCCCTTCTGCACCTTCTCGCTGGGGCAGCCCACGTTGAGGTTGATCTCGTCGTAGCCCCAGTCGGCTGCCAGCCGGGCGGCATCGGCGAGCAGGTCCGGGTCGTCTCCGCCCACCTGCAGGGCCAGGGGCCGCTCGCAGGGATCGAAGCCGATCAGCCGCTCCAGGCGCCCGCCGGGCCGCTCGGCCCCTGGCTCCAGGCGGGCGTGGTGCAGGGCCTGGGCCACCACCATTTCGGTGTAGAGCAGGCTGCGGGTGGTGATCTGGCGCATCAACACCCGGAAGTGCCGATCGGTGTAGTCGAGCATCGGCGCCACACTGAAGCGGTGGCTGGCCGGCTGCGCCCCGCGCTGCTCCCCTTCCCGCCTGTGCCGTTCCTTGTTCAGCAGGTCCTCCATGGCTCCATCCTGCCCAGCTGTCCTGCCGGAGCGGCTGTCCCTGCTGGTGGCCGGTGGCGGCCCGGCCGGCTTCATGGCGGCCATCAGTGCCGCTGAAGCGGGGGTGGGTGGGGTGCACCTGCTGGAGTCCACCCCCGAACTGCTGCACAAGGTGCGCATCAGTGGCGGTGGCCGCTGCAACGTGACTCACGCCTGCTGGGACCCGCGGGAGCTGGCGGGCCACTACCCCCGCGGCAGCCGGGCCCTGCGCGGCCCCTTCTCCCGCTTTGCGGCCGGTGATGCGTTGGCCTGGTTCGCCGACCACGGCCTGGAGCTGGTGGAGGAGGCGGACGGGAGGCTGTTTCCCCGGGCCAACCGCTCCAGCGCCGTGATCGACTGCCTGCGCCGGGCAGCTGCGGCTGCTGGCGTGCAGGTGCACCCCTCTGTGGCCCTGCAGGCGGCCAGTCCGGCAGCGGCAGGGGGCTTTCTGCTGCAGGTGCGGCTCCAGGCTGGGGAGGATCCTGCCGCCGGCCGCCAGGCCGTCACGATTCACGCTGAGCGGCTGGTGCTGGCCACCGGCAGCCATCCCAGCGGCCGCCGGCTCGCCGCCAGCCTGGGCCACACCCTGGTGCCGCCCGTGCCATCGCTGTTCACGCTGGCCCTGGCCGGCGATCCCCTGTTGGCCCTGGCCGGCGTCAGCATGCAGGCGGTGGGGTTGAGTCTGGACCTGCCCGATGGCAGTCGCCTGCGCCAGCGGGGGCCGGTGCTGATCACCCACTGGGGCCTGAGCGGCCCGGCCACCCTGCGGCTCACCGCCTTTGCTGCCCGCGACCTGCAGGCCTGCGGCTACCGGGCCACCCTCCAGGTCGACTGGAGTGGCGGCCGCAGTGCTGCGGATCTCGAGGTCTGTTTTCAGCAGGGCCGCACGGCCCAGGCCCGGCGTCTGCTGGCCAACTGGCGCCCCTGGCCCGAGCTCAGCCGCCGCCTCTGGCAGCACCTGCTGGAGAGGGCCGGGGTGGAGCCGAGTCGCCGCTGGGCCGACCTCACCAGGGCCCAGCAGCAGCACCTGCTGGCCGACCTGCGCGGATCCCGGCACCGGGTGAGCGGCCGCGGCCCCTTCGGCGAGGAGTTCGTCACCGCCGGCGGCATCCCCCTGGGGGAGGTGGACCTGGCCCGCATGGAGAGCCGGCGCCGGCCAGGTCTTTATCTGGTGGGGGAGCTGCTGGATGTGGATGGGGTCACCGGTGGCTTCAACTTCCAGCACTGCTGGAGTTCCGGCTGGCTGGTGGGTCAGGCGCTCGGCGAATCTCGCCGACCCCATTGAGCAGGGGGTTTCGCTGGCTATCGGATCTGTTCAAAGACGGAGAACATCGGCAGATACATGGCGATCAGAATCGAGGCAACAATGCCGCCAACCAGCACGATCATGGCGGGCTCAAGCATGGAGGTGAGCGCTTTCACCGAGGTTTCGACTTCGTCTTCATAGAAATCAGCCACCTTCGAAAGCATGGCGTCCATTTCACCTGTTTCTTCACCGATTGAGAGCATGCTGATGGCCAGCTCGGGAAAGACATTCAGTCTCCCCAGTGCCAGGCTCAGAGGGATGCCTTGCAACACTTCCTCCCGGCTTTGGCTGATGGCACTGGCCATTACAGCATTGCCCGTGATCTCTTTGACGATCTCAAGCGATAACAGGATCGGCACTCCCGCCCGGGTGAGTGAGCTGAAGGTGCGACAGAATTGGGCCGTTGTGGTCTTTTGAATCAGGTCGCCAAAGAGGGGTATCTTTAATGTCAGTCCATCAACCTTGAGACGCCCAACAGGGGTTTTGTAGAAGCGGAGAAACAGATAGGCGGCCGTTGCCAGAGCGGCCACCAGAAGAAGGGCAAAGGGAGAACGCAGCAGGCCGCTCAGGTCCACCATCATCTGGGTGAACCAGGGAAGCTCCGCGCCCAGATCATCAAAGATTCCTGCAAAGGTTGGGATGATGAAGATGGTCATTCCCAGGAATACGGCAATCGCAATCACAAACACCGCCACCGGGTAACCCATGGCGCCCTTGATCTGGTTCTGAAGTTTGGCGTTGCCCTCCAGCAGTTTGGCCAGACGGCTCAGGGATTCATCGAGCACACCGCCGGTTTCGCCTGCTTCCACCATCGCAATCGTGAGTCGATCGAACACCTGGGGCCAGCGTCGCAGGGCCGTGCCCAGGCCCACGCCCTGGTTCACCTCCAGGCTCACCGCCTCCAGGGCCCGTTTGAACAACGGCAGCTTCTGCTGGCTGGCCATCAGGTCGATGCCGCGCACGATCGGTACGCCTGCATTCACCAGGGCGGCCATCTTGCTCGCAAACACAGCTTTCTGCTTCACCCCTGGCTTGGCTTCCAGCAGGCTGCGCAGGAGGGGCGAGCCGTTGCCGCTGGCGGTTGTTCCGCCCTGTTGTCCAGGGGTATTGGAGCGGGAGGCTTTGGTCTTGATCTCCAGGACTCGGATGCCGCGCTGACGCAGCTTGCGCTTGGCCTGGGTCGCATCGGCCGCGTCCACATTGATGCTGGCGGCTTTGCCTCGGCTGTTGGTGTAGCTGGCAATGAAGGTGGGCATGGCTGCAACCGCTCCTTCAGCTCAACTGGCTCACCAGACGTTTCAATTCCTCCGCTTTGCCCGTTTTGGCAAGGGCCTCCTCCAGGGTGATCTGCTTGGTCATCACCAGTTCAGCCAGCGCCTTCTCCAGGGTCTGCATCGCCATCTGTCCCCCTGTCTGGATCTGGGAGTACAGCTGGGCCGTTTTCCCCTCCCGGATCAGGTTGGCGATGGCTGGCGTGTTCACCATGATCTCCTGGGCCATCACCCGCCCGAACTGGCCTGGGGCCGGATTGTGGCGTTTGCAGAGGGTCTGGGCAAACACAGCCACCAGGCTGGTGCTGAGTTGCACCCGGATCTGGGTCTGTTGGCTGGCGGGAAACACATCCACCATCCGGTCCACGGTCTGGGCGGCGGAGCTGGTGTGCAGGGTACCGAACACCAGGTGGCCGGTCTCAGCGGCGGTGATCGCCAGTTGAATGGTTTCCAGATCGCGCATCTCGCCCACCAGGATCACATCCGGATCTTCACGCAGGGCTGCCCGGAGGGCATTGGCAAAACTGCGGGTGTCGTCATTGAGCTGGCGCTGGTGCACCACACTCTTCACCGATCGATAGGTGAATTCGATCGGATCCTCAATCGTGAGGATATGTTCAGCACGGTTTTTATTGATGTGGTCGAGAATGGCTGCCAAGGTGGTGGTCTTACCGGATCCGGTTGGTCCGGTCACCAACACCAGTCCTTTGGGAGAGCGGCTGATTTCCTCCACAATCGGGGGCAAGCCGAGGGTCTCCATGTCCGGAATGGAATTGCCAAGGGCGCGCAGGCAGGCGGCATAGGTGCCCCGCTGCCGGTACACATTCACCCGAAACCTGGCAACCCCCTTGAGTCCGTAGGAGCAGTCCAGCTCCCACGTTTGTTCCAGCTGCTTGCGCTGGGCATTATTGAGCATCGAGAAGATCAGCTTGTTGCAGGTTTCCTCGTTGAGTCGTTCCTCGTTGATCGGTCGCAACTGTCCGTTGAACCGCCCATAGGGCGGAAGCCCGGCGCTGAGGTGGAGGTCGCTGCCGCCATCGGTAACGAGCTGACTCATCAGATCTTCGATCATCACGGCCATGGGTCTATCGATGCGGAGAAGGGGATGGTTCCGGGATCGTGGTGCCGGGTCAGCGGCTGGTGAGGCAGTAGGGGCATTCCAGCCAGTCCTCGTGCAGGCCGGCTCCGCAGTTGTCACAGGTGAGGGTGCTCAGGGAGCGGGCGCGACGTTCGCTTTCCAGGCTCGAATCCGTGAGCAGCATGCGCTCCACCTCGGCCAGGGTGGTGTGGCCTTCGCGGACCAGTTGCAGGCCATAGCCCAGCAGGGTTTTCATGCCGTTTTCCAGAGCCATTCTGCGAATCACATCCGTGGTCTGGCGCTTGGCCACGGCGGCCGCGATCGGATCGGTCATGCGCAGAATTTCGTACACGCCCACCCGACCCTTGTACCCCGTTCCATTGCAGGCTGGACAGCAGTCCTCCACGGTGTTGCCGGTGATGTTGGCGCGATAGAAGGTCACCTCTGATTCCCGGCTGGCCACCAGCCCGAAACGGCTGAGCTCCTCCTGGCTGGGGGGATAGCTGATCCGGCAGTTCACACACACCCGCCGCACCAGTCGCTGCGACACGATGCCCAGCAGGGATGCACTCACCATGAAGGGCTCCACCCCCATCTCATCGAGTCGGGCAATGGCGCTGGCCGCGTCATTGCAGTGCAGCGTGGTCATCACCAGGTGGCCTGTGAGTGCCGCCTCGATGGCTGTCTTCGCCGTTTCCAGGTCGCGCGTTTCCCCCACCAGCAGCACGTCCGGGTCCTGACGCATGAAGGCTCGCAGGGCCGTGGCGAAATCCAGACCCTTGTCACGGTTCACCTGGGTCTGGGTGATGCCGTTGAGGGTTTACTCGATCGGATCCTCAACCGTGGAGATGTTGATTCCGGGGTCGTTGCGTTCGGCCAGCAGGGCGTACAGGGTCGTCGACTTGCCGGAGCCGGTGGGGCCCGTGACCAGCACCATGCCGTAGGGCTTGGAACCCAGCTCCCGCAAGGTCTGCCGGGCAGGAACGTCGGTGATCAGGGTGTCCAGGCCCAGCTGGGTGGCGCCGCTGTCCAGCAGGCGCATCACCACCTTCTCGCCGCTGCGGCTGGGCAGGGTGCTCACGCGGAAGTCCATCTTGCGGCCCCGGAACATCCGCCGGATCCGGCCGTCCTGGGGCAGGCGCCGTTCGGCGATGTCCAGGTCGGCCATGATCTTCAGCCTGGAGGTCACCGCCGGGGTCAGGCCCCTGGGCAGGTCCTCGAAGTGCTTCTGCAGCACCCCATCGATCCGGAAGCGGATTTCCAGGGACTGCTCCTGGGGTTCGATGTGAATGTCACTGGCGCCGCTGGTGAGGGCCTCGATCAGGATCCGGTCCACCAGGCTCACGATCGGTGAGGCGTTGGCGCTGGAGCTGGCTTCGCTGGCGCTCACCTCCAGGTCTTCGAGGTCGCTCACTTCCTGCAGCACGCTGCCGGTGTTGGGCAGGCTCAGGTCCTTGGTGAGGGAGCGTTGCTGGCTTGTCCTGGCAGCAGCCCTTGCCTGGGCTGGGTCGCTTGAAGGGGTGCGGGGTGCCGGAGCGGGGTCGGGTGGCTGGCCCGTCTGGGCTGAAGGTGCTGGCTCCGGGGTGGCGACGGCACGCTCCAGGGCCTGCTGGATCTCCTCGGCCAGGGCCAGCTGGAAGCGGGGCCGCAGATCGTGTTCCTCCAGTTCCAGGCTGAGCCGTTGTTTCTGCTCGTCGTTCCAGTGGTGGGGAATCGCCAGTTCGAGTTCACCGGCCCTGGGGGAGGCCGTGGGACAGGCCCCCAGTTGGCGCCAGCGATGCAGGGGCAGCCCCAGTTCCGAGAGCAGGTCGGGCCGCAGCTGGCTTGGGCCCAGCATCGGCTGGCCCAGCAGCAGTTCCAGCTCCAGACGTTCCTGCTCTGCACTGCTGGGCAGAGGAACCGGTCTGGAGGGGGTGCGGGTCATGGCTAGGGCGCGAGCTCTGGAGGTGCGGGCTTCCGCCGCTTGTGGGAGGTGGACGTGGAGATCCAACATGTCTAAAGCCAAAGCGTCGAGCTGTCAGCCATGAGTGGAGATCCTGCGGTGGGCCCCGAAGCCAATATCGGAGCGGATCTGCAGGCAGCGCCATCGGTTCCCGAGCCTGCCGACCACCAGAGAGCCGGCGATCAGACGGAGGTGGCCCAGGCCGAGGGCCAGCCGCCTGCCGCTGATCACGAGCCCGAGGCGCCCCAGTCCGAGGCGAGCCCCCAGAGCGTCGCCCAGCTGGAAGCCCAGCTCACTGCCCTGCGGGCCGAGCACGACAACCTCAACGGCCAGTACATGCGGCTGGCTGCTGATTTCGACAACTTCCGCAAGCGCCAGAGCCGGGACAACGACGATCTGCGCCTGCAGATCACCTGCGGCACCCTGAGCGAGATCCTGCCTGTGCTCGACAACTTTGAGCGGGCGCGCCAGCAGCTCAGCCCCCAGCATGAGGAAGCCCAGACTCTGCATCGCAGTTACCAGGGCCTCTACAAGCAACTGGTGGATGTGTTCAAACAGCTGGGGGTCGCCCCGATGCGCGTGGAAGGTGAACCCTTTGATCCCAACCTGCACGAGGCCGTGCTGCGCGAGGAAAGTGAGGAGCATCCGGAGGATGTGATCGTGGCCGAGTTGCAGCGCGGCTATCACCTCAATGGGCGCGTGCTGCGCCATGCCCTGGTCAAGGTGTCGATGGGCCCGGGGCCCGGCGAGGGCGCTGCCGCCTCAGGCAGCACAGCCGGCGAGGCCCCTGAACCGTCCACTCCGGCATCGCCCGAGGCATGATCCATGGCCGATTACTACGATCTTCTCGGTGTCAGCCGGGATGTCGACGCCGACAGCCTCAAACGGGCTTATCGCCGTCTGGCCCGGCAGTACCACCCCGATATCAACAAGGATCCCGGCGCCGAGGAGAGGTTCAAGGACATCGGCCGGGCCTATGAAGTGCTCAGCGACCCCCAGACCCGGGCGCGCTACGACCAGTTCGGTGAAGCCGGTCTGGGCGGTGGGGGCGGCATGCCCGACATGGGCGACATGGGAGGGTTCGCCGACCTGTTCGAGACCTTCTTCTCCGGCTTCGGTGGTGGCGGAGGCACTGCAGGACCGCGGCGCCGCGGCCCCCGCCAGGGCGACGACCTGCGCCTCGATCTGACGATCAGCTTCCAGGAGGCCGTGTTCGGCGTGGAGAAGGAGGTGCAGATCCGCCATCTGGAAACCTGCTCCACCTGCCAGGGTTCCGGTGCCAAGGCCGGCAGCGGCCCCACCAGCTGCGGCACCTGTGGCGGTGCCGGCCAGGTGCGCCGGGCCACGCGAACCCCCTTCGGCAGTTTCACCCAGCTGGCGGTGTGTCCGGCCTGTGAGGGCTCGGGCCAGGTGATCGCCGATCCCTGCGGCGCCTGTGGGGGTCAGGGCCTGCAGCAGGTGCGCAAGAAACTGCGCATCAACATCCCCGCCGGGGTGGACACGGGCACCCGCCTGCGGGTGGCCAATGAGGGCAACGCCGGCATGCGCGGCGGCCCCACCGGTGATCTCTATGTGTTCCTGGCCGTCCAGCCCCATGCCCAGCTGCGCCGGGACGGCATCAACATCAATTCGGAGGTGTCGCTCAACTATCTGCAGGCGATCCTGGGCGACACCATCGAGGTGGAGACGGTCGATGGTCACGAGCAACTGGAGATTCCGAGCGGCACCCAGCCCGGCGCCGTGCTCACCCTGCAGGGCAAAGGCGTGCCCCGGCTGGGCAACCCGGTGGCGCGCGGTAACCATCTGTTCACCGTCAAGGTTCAGCTGCCCACCCGTCTGAGCGACCAGGAGCGCCAGCTGCTGGAGCAGCTGGCCGGGCACCACAGCAGCAAGGGCCAGAAGCATCCCCACAAGAGTGGTCTGTTCGGCGGCCTGTTCGGCCATCGCGACTGACCGCCCCGCGCAGCCGTGGCAGTCCCGTCCCAGCCCCCGATCACCACCCAGCTCGACCTCCGGGGCACCCCCTGCCCCGTGAACTTCATCCGGGCCCGGCTCACCCTGGAGGGTCTGGCCCCTGGCCAATGGCTGCAGCTTGACCTGGATCCGGGGGAACCGGAGCAATCGGTGCGGGAGGGCCTTGAGCAGGCCGGCCATCGGGTGCAATCCAGCCCCCATCCCCAGGCCCCGGTGGCCGTGCGGCTGCTGGTGCAACGCCATGCCGGCTGATCCCCGCCAGTGCTTCGGCCTGGTGGTGGCCCTGCAGGCCAACTACTGCTGGGTGGACCTCGTCCCCGCCGCTGCCCAGGCAGGCCAGCTCCAGCGCCTGCTCTGCACCCGCCGCACCCGCTTGGCCAAGAGCGGTCAGACCATCTGTGTGGGCGATCGGGTGCGGCTGGAGGGGATCGACTGGTCCTCGGGGCGGGCCGCCATCGCTGCGGTGGAGCCCCGCAGCAGCCTGGTGCCTCGGCCCGCCGTGGCCAATGTGTCGCTGGTGGTGGTGGTGGTGGCCGTGGCGGAGCCGGCCCTGGATCCCATCCAGCTCACCCGCTTTCTGATCACAGCCGAGGCCACGGGCCAACCCGTGCTGCTGGTGTTCTCCAAGGCCGATCTGCTGCCGGAGCTCGCTGTGAGCCAGTGGAGTGAGCGCGCTGCCGCCTGGGGCTATGGCGCCCTGCCGGTGTCCTGCCGGGATGGCCGGGGGCTGGAAGCCCTGCGTGAGCGCCTCAGCCAACCCGGCCTGGCCGTGGTGTGCGGTCCTTCAGGGGTGGGCAAGAGCAGCCTGCTCAATGGTCTGCGTCCCGGACTGGAGCTGCCGGTGGCGGCGGTGTCGGGCCGCCTGCAGCGGGGACGCCACACCACCCGCCATGTGGAGTTGTTCGCCCTGGCCCCCGGGGCCCTGGTGGCCGATACCCCAGGCTTCAATCGCCCGGACCTGCCTGCGGATCCAGCCCGGCTGGCCGGCCTGTTCCCCGAGGTGCGCCAGCGGCTCGCCAGGGCCTCCTGCCAGTTCCGCGACTGCCTCCACCAGGGGGAGCCTGGCTGTGCCGTGGGCAATGACTGGGAGCGCCATCCCTGGTACGGCCTCTGCCTGCACGACCTCCTGGAGCAGCAGGACCGCCTTCAGCGGCAGGGTCAGCAGCGCGGTGACAACCAGGGGCTGCGCCAGCGGGGTGATCGCCTGGAACCCCGGCTCTCCCTACAGCTGCGCCAGCCCTCCAGGCGTCGCCAGCGGCAGCGGCTGCACGGCAGCGTTCAGGAAGGGGTGGGCGAGGACGGTGGCCCCGGCTTCAGCCCCCCAGACCCGGCAGGTTGAGGTTGAGGCCGCCGGTGAGCTCCTCCATGCGGCCCTTCATGGTGCCTGTGGAGGCTTCGTAAGCCGCCTGCAGGGCCTCCAGCACGGCGGTTTCACAGGCCGTGGCCCCCTCGCCCACCAGCTCGGGATCCAGGCGCACCCGCAGGGGCTGCTGGTTGCCGGACAGCCACACGCTGGCGCGGCCATCGCCGCTGCGGCCTTCCAGCTCCATGCTGTCCAGCTCCTCCTGGAGCTTCTGGGCGTTCTGCTGCAGTTCCTGGGCCTTCTTGAAGGCTTCGGTGAGCTGACCGAAGTTGGGAAGTCCGAAGCCGGCCATGCCTGAGGGGATGTTTGCCCGCAGGCTAAGCGCTTGCCGGGGATCCTCCGAACCCGAGGCGCTTCACCTCCGGATGGAGGGTGATGCCACGCCCTTCAGCCACCTGGCGCTGAACGGCCCTGATCAGGCTGTCGATGTCGCTGGCCGTGGCCTCACCGCTGTTCACAATGAAGTTGGCATGCATCGGCGACACCTCGGCACCGCCGATCCGCAGGCCCTTCAGGCCGAGCTCCTCGATCAGGCGCCCGGCCTTGTCCGGTTCGGGGTTGCGGAACACGCTGCCGCAGCTTGGTTGCTGGTAGGGCTGGGTGCTCGTGCGGCTGTGCAGGTTGGCGCTGGTACGGGCCGTGACCGCGCCGGGGTCGTGGCCGGGTTCCAGCCGGAAGCGCACCGAGAGCACCACCAGGGGTTCCTGCTGCAGGCGGCTGTGGCGATAGGCGAAATCCAGCTCGTCCGCCATCAGCTCGAAGGAGTCCTGGGGGCGGGCTGGATCCACCACCCGCACCGAGTGGAGCCATTCCGCCGTACAGCCCCCCTGGGCACCGGCATTCATCACGGCCGCTCCTCCGGCAGTGCCCGGGATGCCCACGGCCCACTCCAGGCCCGCCAGCCCCGCCCGGGCCGCCTTGCGGGCCAGGGTGGGAATCGGTTCTCCGGCCGCGGCCTCCACCCAGCCCTCGCTGCGATCCAGGTCGCTGCCCTGCAGGCGCCGCAGGCAGACACAGAGTCCCACCAGGCCGCCATCGGCGATCAGCAGGTTCGAGCCGGCGCCGATGCACTGCAGGGCCAGGGCCTGGCGCCGGGCCCAGTCGAGCAGGGCCAGCAGCTCGTCAGCGTTGCCGGGTTCGGCGAACCATTCCGCCGGGCCACCCACCTTCCAGGTGGTGTAGTCCCGCAGGGCGACGGCCTGGCGCAGGCCGAAAGGCAGATCTGCCGTCATGCCAGTTGCCTCAGGCCACCAGCTGCCGATCGGCCTGGCGCTGGCCGGCCAGCCGATCCCAGAGGCCGTTTACATCGCCGGCCCCCATGGCCAGCACCAGGTCCCCGGCGAGGCTGGTGCTGGCCACCTGCTCGGCCAGTTCGTCCAGGCTGGCGGCCACCAGCACCTGGAGATCGGGGGCCAGGTGCTGAATCGCCCGGCCCAGGGCCTCGCTGCTGATCCCTTCGATCGGCTCCTCGCCGGCCGTGTAGAGCGGGGCGATCAGCACGGCGTCCGCCTGGCTGAGGGCCTGGGCAAAACCGTCGAGAAACTGGGCGGTGCGGCTATAGCGGTGGGGCTGGAACACCGCCACGATCCGGTTGGGCAGGCTGGGCAGCGGACTGCGGCCGCTCTCCAGCATCAGCCGCGCCATGCCCAGGGTGGCGGCCACCTCACTGGGGTGGTGGGCATAGTCGTCCACCACCTGGCGGCCGTGCCAGTCGCCGCGGAAATCAAAGCGGCGGCCGGGGGGCTTCAGGCTGGCCACCACCTCCCGCAACGCAGTGAAGGGCACCCCTTCCAGGCGGCAGGCCGCCAGGGCGGCGGCAGCGTTGCTGAGATTGTGGCGCCCGGGGAGGGGCAACTCCAGGCTGCCCACCAGGGATCCAGCCTCGTAGAAGTCCACAGTGCTGCCGTCGCCGCGCTGCTCCGTGGCGATGGCGGCGAAATCCACCCCCACTGGTGATTCCACCGACCACCAGTGGGACGCCTCGAAGTGCTCCCTGAGGATGGGGCAATCGCGGTTTGCCAACAGGCGGGAGGAGCCGTTGGCGAATCGCTGGAGGGTGCTGATCAGGGCATCCAGATCGCTGTAGTGGTCGGTGTGGTCGAGTTCCAGGTTGGTGATCAGGCCCAGCCGGGGGCGGAACTTCACCAGTGAGCCATCGCTCTCATCGGCCTCGGCCACCAGCAGCTCGCCGGTGCCATGGTGACCATTGCTGCCGAAGGCCGGCACCACGCCGCCGATCACGGCGGTGGGATCCTGGCCGGTGGCCGCCAGCAGGGTGGCCACCAGGGTGCTGGTGGTGGTTTTGCCATGGCTGCCGGCCACGGCGATGGAGGCCTGACTGTTGATCAGGGCAGCCAGCACATCAGAGCGGTGGCAGACGGGCAGTCCGAGGCGGCGCGCCTCCAGCAGTTCCGGATTGCTGGCCGGTACGGCGGAGCTGATCACCACCAGCGGCGTCTGGGAGGTGCCGCTGCGGATGGCGGCCACCGTGGCCGCGTTCTGTTCCCGGAACACGCGCACGCCAAGCTGGCGCAGCTGGTCCACCACCTTGCCCTCGCGCGGATCAGACCCACTCACCGCGTGGCCCCGCTGGGCCAGGATCCCGGCCAGGGCCGACATGCCGATGCCCCCCACACCGATGAAGTGGAGCGGTTGGTGGCGATCAAGCGAGGGGATCAAGGTCGACTCCGGTCCAGGGGAGGAGGGCCAGCGCCGGGAGGACGGAATGCTGACTGTGTGGAAATTAGACCCTATGGGACGTTTGGCTACACCAACCTGCAACGAACTGCAGAGCCCGTTGCCAGTGACAGCCCCCGCTGCTCAGGCCCCGCTGGTGCCTCCGGGGCAGCCGAATTGCCGGCTGGCGATTTCTGTATGATCGGCGCCCAAATCTCCCTTGCCGGCGGGCCCCACCCGCCCTGATGCCATGACGCTGAAGGTTGCCATCAATGGCTTTGGTCGCATTGGCCGCAACTTCATGCGCTGCTGGCTCAGCCGCGGCACCAACACCAATCTGGAACTGGTGGGCATCAACGGATCGGGCGACACCCGCACCAACGCCCACCTGCTGCAGTACGACTCGATGCTCGGGCCCCTCCGCAACGTGGAGGTGACCACCACAGCGGACACCATCGTCGTCAACGGCAAGACGATCAAGACTTTTTACGACCGCAACCCCGCCAACCTGCCCTGGAAGGAGTGGGGCGTGGATCTGGTGATCGAGTCCACCGGCGTGTTCAACGACGACGTGGGAGCCAGCAAGCACTTCGAAGCCGGTGCCAAGAAGGTGATTCTCACCGCGCCTGGTAAGGGCGACAAAGTTGGCACCTTCGTGGTGGGCGTGAACGCCGACCAGTACCGCCATGAGGACTGGGACATCCTCAGCAATGCCAGCTGCACCACCAACTGCATGGCGCCGATCGTCAAGGTTCTCGACCAGGCCTTCGGCATTGTCAAGGGCACGATGACCACCACCCACAGCTACACGGGTGACCAGCGCATCCTCGATGCAGCCCACCGCGACCTGCGCCGTGCCCGTGCCGCCGCCGTGAACATCGTGCCCACCAGCACCGGTGCCGCCAAGGCCGTGGCCCTGGTGTACCCGCCGATGAAGGGCAAGCTCAACGGCATCGCCCTGCGCGTTCCCACCCCCAACGTCTCAGTGGTCGACATGGTGCTGGAGTTCAGCCGCGACACCACCAAGGACGAGGTGAATGGGGTGCTCAAGGCCGCTTCCGAGAACGGCATGAAGGGGATCATCAAATACTGCGATCTGCCCCTGGTCTCGAGCGATCACGGCGGCACCGATGAGAGCACCATCGTCGATTCCGACCTCACCCTGGTGATGGGCGGCAATATGGTGAAGGTGATCTGCTGGTACGACAACGAGTGGGGCTACAGCCAGCGCGTCGTCGACCTGGCCGAGATCGTGGCCAAGAACTGGAAGTGATGGCCTCAGCCCGGGGCTGATGCCGTACCACCAGCCCTGTTGGGTTTCCCCCCTCCTCTGGCCGCCGTCAGGCGGCCTTTTTGTTTGGTTTGCCCGCATCCTTTGGCAGCCTGATCCATTTGACCGTCTGCTGCTTGCGCAGGCGGAATCGGAGGGTCTGTTGTTGATCACCGCCGATGCGCTCGTGGCCCGCTACCCGGGTCCGGTGCGGCACCAGACCAGCTTCTGAGCGGGGCCTGGGTCTCGGGTCGCTCAGCCAAAGTGTTGGAAGCCAGCGATGCCGCTGGCTGCTCCCGGCCAGGGGCTGCCGTCGCTCCAGCCAAGGTGGCCGGCGCGGCCGCCCGTCTCCAGCCTGCCGATCACGGTTGTGCCGGGCAGGGTCGCTAGCAGGGCTGCCGCCCAGGCGGGCTCCAGGGCCAGCACGAGCTCGAAGTCTTCGCCGCCGTCCAGGCACCAGCGCTCCGCTTCCGGCAGGGCGGCCATGGCCGGATCGAGGGGCAGGGCATGGCGATCCAGCCGGGCTGCGCAACCGCTGGCGGCGGCGATCGCCGCCACGGCGGCCGCCAGTCCGTCGCTGCTGTCGCAGCCGCCCACCCGCCAGGGCAGCGCCGCCGGCCGGCTGGTGAGCAGGGCGTGCACCGCGTCGAAGCGCGGCTGCGGCCGCCGGTGGGCCCCGATCGCCCGCGTTGCCAGAGCGGCGGCCGTTTCCCCTTCCCTGCCCACGCCGGTGGGGAGCTGGATCTCCCCCTGCAGCAGCGCCAGCCCCAGGCGGCTCAGCCCATGGGGGCCGGTGCACACCAGCAGATCCCCGGGCTGACCATCGGCGCGGCGGATCGGGCCGCCGTCGCGGCTCAGGCGTCCCAGGGCTGTGATCGCCAGCAGGCGCTGGCCGCCGCTGCTGCAGTCGCCCCCCAGGATCTCGCCGCCATGCGCCGCCAGGGCCTGCTGGAGCCCCTCGTACACCCCCTCCACCCAGCTCCAGGCGGTGCCGCCCGGTGCCACCAGCGCCACCGTGAGCCCCACCACCTCGGTGCAGCCCATCGCCGCCAGGTCGGAGAGGTTGGCCGCCGCGGCCCGCCAGCCCACATCGGCCGGCCCGGTGGTGGCGTCGCTGAAATGCACCCCCTCCACCAGCACATCGCTGTTGACCACCAGCTGCTCAGCGGAGTCGGTCGCCCGACCCAGCAGGGCGGCATCGTCGGCGAACTGGCCCGGCGGCGCGAACGCCCCGAGCCGGCGGATCAGTTCCCACTCGCCCAGGTCCGCCAGGGTTTCCCCCATGGCGCCCCTCAGGCGTGGGGCCTGAGGTTGTCGGCGCCTTCGATCACCCGGGCCGAGACGATGCGGTCGTCGACGGTCAGCTCCTCGAGCACATCCATCCCCTCCACCACGTAGCCGAAGGCCGCATTGCGGCCGTCCACTAGGTTGAGGCCGGCGGGAGTGAGCTCCGGTTCGTAGAGGAAGAAGAAGAACTGCGACGATCCGTCGTCGAGATGCTCGTCCGAGTGGGCCCAGCCCAGGGTGCCGTAGGTGGAGAAGGGGAGCACCGGCTCCGCCTTGTAGCGGCCCACGTCTTCGAAGGTCTGGTTGTAGATCGGCTCGTCGTCGCCGCTGATGCGGATCTCCAGTGGCACGTGCCGCTCCTCGCCGCTCTTCGGATCCACGTAGCCCACGGCGTCGCCCTTTGGATCGCCCGTCTGGAGCACGTAGAAGTCTTCGGCCCGGGTGAAGGGAAGGCCGTCGTAGAACGTTCGCTGCACCAGATCCACAAAGGCGCCGCCCGTGAGTGGTGCGTTGTAGCCGTCGACCACGGCGGTGAGGTCACCCTTGCTGGTGCTGATCCTCACCGTGGCCCGGCCGAGCAGCCTCGGCAGGTCGTCGAACTCGGCGGGGATCGGGAAGGGGAACGGGCCCACCAACCTGGCTTCGGCGGCGCCGATGGTCGCCAGCGCGGCGCGACGGGTGGTCAGGAAGGCATCGCGATCCTGGGCTTCGGCGGCAGTGGCCACCTCCTGCAGTTGCTTCTCCAGCCGCTCGAGCAGCTCGGTGGCGGTCGCCCGATCCTCGGCGGCGAAGCGCTCAAGGATGGCGGACCGTTGGCTTGTCAGCAGGGACTGGCTGCGGGTCACCGCACCGGCCAGGGGCTTCCAGCGCTTGGCACGCAGGTCGTCGCTGGTGGATTCCAGGCGGTGCTGCAGATCCTGCAGCTGCGGGGCGTCGATGGGCAGGGCGTTGCGCAGGATCGCTTCGGGGTCCTTCACGGCGTTGCCCTGGGGCAGGGCCGCCCAGGCGACGGGTGCCAGCAGCAGGGCCAGCAGGCAGGCCGCCAGGAGCTTGATCCCGAACAGTCCTATCGCCACGCCGACCGAGGGGACGGCCTGGCCAGCGCGGGAACTGCGGGAATCGCGGGAACCGATTTGCAACGATCTCCACCCCATCATGACCCCCTTGGCTGAGCGGACTCTGGCACAACTGCCCTGTGCCGGAAGGGTCCGGGGCCCCAGAGCGTTGCCTGGGCGTTCCGGTAGCCAGCCTTACAATCCGCCGGATCCGACACGCCGGAATGATCTCCAGCAACGACTTTCGTACCGGTACCTCGATCGAGCTCGATGGCCAGGTCTGGCGCGTCGTTGAATTCCTGCATGTGAAGCCGGGCAAGGGCTCTGCCTTCGTGCGCACCAAGCTCAAGGCGGTGCAGAGCGGCAACGTGGTGGAGAAGACCTTCCGGGCCGGCGAGATGGTGCCCCAGGCCGTGCTGGAGAAGAGCACCCTGCAGCACACCTACATGGAGGGCGACGACTACGTGTTCATGGACATGGCCACGTATGAGGAGACCCGCCTCACCGCCAAGCAGATCGGCGACAGCCGCAAATACCTCAAGGAGGGCATGGAGGTGAACGTGGTGGCCTGGAACGGCAAGCCCCTGGAGGTGGAGCTGCCCAACTCGGTGGTGCTGGAGATCACCCAGACCGATCCGGGTGTCAAGGGTGATACGGCCACCGGCGGCACCAAGCCGGCGATCGTGGAGACCGGCGCCCAGGTGATGGTGCCCCTGTTCCTCTCGATCGGCGAGAAGATCAAGATCGACACCCGCACCGACAGCTATCTGGGCCGGGAGAACTAATCGCCATGCAGCTCGACCACAGCCAGCTCGAGAAGCTCCTGGCCCTGCTCGGGGACAGCGACATTCAGGAGTTCAAGCTCGAGGGCGACGACTTTCGTCTGGAAGTGCGCCGCAACCTGCCGGTGCCTGCGGCCGCTCCCGTGGTGACGGCACAGCTGCCCGCCGCGATGCCCTCCCTGGCCGCTGCGGCCCCGGCCCCCCTGGCCGAGGTGCCCTCGGCGCCCCCCCCGGTGGCCGCGGCCAGCCGCGGCGATCTGGTGGAGATCACCGCGCCGATGGTGGCCACCTTCTATCGCTCTCCGGCCCCGGGCGACCCGGTCTTCGTGGAGCCCGGCACCCGGATCAGCGTGGGCCAGACGGTGTGCATCCTGGAGGCCATGAAGCTGATGAACGAGCTGGAGGCCGAGGTGAGCGGCGAGGTGGTGGAGATCCTGGTGGAGAACGGCACCCCCGTGGAATTCGGCCAGGTGCTGATGCGGGTGCGGCCCGTCTGAATCTCCCGCGATCAGCGCAGCTCCCAGGCGGTTTCGATGGCGGCCACCATGCTCTCGGCCCGGGCCACCCCCTGGCCGGCGATGGCGAAGCCCGTGCCGTGGTCCGGGGAGGTGCGCAGGAAGGGCAGGCCCAGGGTGGTGTTCACGGCCGCGTCGAAGGCCAGAAGCTTCACCGGGATCAGGCCCTGGTCGTGATACAGAGCCAGATAGCCGTCTGGCCCCCCTGCTCCGCCCTGCCAGGCGGCCCCGGCGTCGAGCCAGCAGGTGTCGGGGGGCCTGGGGCCTTCCAGCAACACCTGCGGGTGGGCGTCTCTCCAGGCGTCGAGGGCCGGCTCCAGCCATTCCAGCTCCTCGCGGCCCAGGCTGCCGGCCTCGCCGGCATGGGGGTTGAGGGCGGCCACCACCAGCCGCGGTGAGGCCTGAAAACGTCTGCAGAAGGCCAGCAGCAGCTCCAGTTTGCGCGCCACCAGCTCCGGGCTCAGCTGCCGTGGCACCTCCGCCAGGGGGATGTGGGTGGTGGCCAGCAGGGTGTTCAGCCGCCAGTGCCCCGTGGGCGAGCGGGCCGTGAACAGCATCGTGGCCTCCGCTGCCCCTGCCAGCTCGGCCAGCCGTTCCGTCTGGCCTGGGTAGCCATGGCCGGCGCGATGCCAGCTGGCCTTGGCGATCGGCGCGGTGACCAGGGCCCGGCAGTCTCCCCGTTGCACCAGCTCGGTGGCGGCACTGAGCCAGCGAAAGCTGGCCGCACCGGCCACCGCACCACTGCGGCCGGGAGGCACCGGTTCCTCCAGGGGCAGATCCAGCATCTCCAGCTCAGCCGGATCCCGCAGCGGGGCGGTGGTGTGACAACGCAGCTGGGAGTAGCACTGTTCCAGCCAGTGCCGACAGCCCACCAGCACGGGCTGCAGCTCCGCGGGCCAGGGTCGGGCCAGGGCCTTGAGCACCACTTCGGCGCCGATCCCCGCCGGGTCGCCCAGGCTGATGGCGAGCCGCGGGTTGATCGTGTTGGATGGGCCCTGGCTGCCTGTGGTGAGTCCCATGCTGCGCTGGTTGCTGCTGGTGGGGATGGTGCTGGGTCTGGCGACGGGTGTGCGCCGTGGCTGGATCGAGGTGCGCTGGGGCCGACTTCTCCAGGATCTCGGCGTTCCCTTCGTGGCCGATCCTGGCTCGCCGGAGTGTCCGCCCGCTCAGCCTGGCTCCCCGGCTCCCTCCTCTTCGGCCAGGGAGGCGCGGAACCCCTCCCTGTAGCTGGGATAGAGCAGGCGGTAGCCGAGCTGCCGGCAGAGCAAGCGATTGCTCGCCCGGCGGTTTTCGATCCAGAAGCTGCGGGCCATCGGGCTGAGGGTGGCCTCGATGTCCCGGTAGCGCTGCACCTCCGGCAGGGGGATCCCGAGCAGATGGGCCGCAAATCCCAGGGATTCCGTCGAGGGGCAGGGGCAGTCGTCGCAGACGTTGAGCACCGCTGGGCGCTGCGCCTCCGGCAGGGCGATGCTGTGAAGCAGGCCGCCCACGATGTCGTCCACGTGCACACGGGAGAACACCTGGCCGGGCTTGTGCACCAGCCGGCTGTTGCCCTGGCGCAGGCTCTCGAATGGACAGCGGCTGGGGCCATAGATCGCCGGCAGGCGGAACACCTGCACCGGCAGCCCCGTGGCCTGCCAGGCCCGCTCGGCCGCCAGGCGCTGCTGGCTGCGGCCGGGGCGAGGGTTGGGGGGGGTGGTCTCATCCACCCAGGCGCCGCCGCTGTCTCCGTAGACCCCGGTGGTGGAGAGGTAGCCAAGCCACTGCAGCGGCTGGCGGAGCAGCATGGGCTCCAGCAGGGGGAGCAGCGGATCGCCGCCCGGGCCATCGGGACCAGCCGTCACCAGCACGTGGCTGATCCCCTCCAGCGCTCCGGCTTCGCCGGCACTGCCGGTGGCGCTGTCCAGCCGCAGCCAGCCCAGCCCCGGTTCGGGCCGGCGGGGCTTGCGGCTGGTGAGCAGCACGTCAAACCTCTGCCGGGCCATGGCCCGGCCGAAGCGCAGGCCCGTGAAACCGCCTCCCAGCACCAGCAGCCGACCGGCGGACTTGACATCTGCTGCGGCTATGAGTACACCTGTATCATCCACGGTTGTTCGTCATGGCTGGTCTGATGCTCGCAGCTGGCTCACGCGTCACGGGTTCGCGCGCAGTTCGCTCGCTCACGGCCCCCTCAATGGTCTTGTCCCCCGTACTGCGGACCTGCCCCGCCGCTGGCGCTTTCCGCCTGGCAGAGCCCCAGAGGCTGGCTGCCCGTCGCCTGCGCCGGAGTGGGGGTCTGGTCACTGCCCTGGTGTGCGGCGGGGTGCTGGCGGCTGCCCTGTGGATGGCCCCGGAAGCGCCCCAGGATCAGGCGGCCATCTGCCAGCGCCACAACGGGGCGGCGGCCTGCCGGGTGTGGTGAGCAGCGGGCGCGTCCGCCAGGTTGCTGGCTGGCTGGCTGGCCGGATGCACCAGTTCCAGCAGCTTCAGGGCCAGGCGCAGATCCCCTTCGGTCCAGGCCCTGATGGCCATGGCCCGGCGGGGGTCATAGAAGCTCTGCTGGCGATACCAGAAAAAAGCGTCGCAGTCGCTCTTGTGGCCATTGCAGGCCAGGCAGGCCGGCACACAGTTTTCGGTCACGCTCGGGCCGCCCTGGGATTTGGGCAGCACGTGATCGATCGATTCGGACCGTTGGCCGCAGTAGATGCAGCAGTGGTTGGTGAGCTGGTGCAGGGATTGGCGCCAGCGGCGCAATCGGAACTTGGGACAGAGATCTTCCAGAAAAACCCCTTCTGAGGTTTGTCCATCCCTGACCTGCATGCGCCTTGCTCGGCTGGTGCCAGTGTGGCGGCATCTCCGCTGGTGACACTGTGTCGGCGGCTGCTGTTCCGCCGATGCGCTGCCTGTTGCGGCTGGGGCCCACCGGCCGCATCGAGGTGATCAGTCCCTACGACGCCGTCACCCAGGCCCAGTTGCGCAGCGTGCGTCCCCGGGGGCACTGGAACGGTGCGTCCCGCCACTGGGACTTTCCGCTGGAGGCGGCACCGGCCTTGCTGCGGCAGCTGGCGGGTCGCTTTCCGCTGGATCCTGAGCTGGAGGAATGGCTGGCCTGGATGGGGCAGCCGCTGCCGCCGCTGCCGCCCCACCGGCAGCTGGTGAGGGCTGCACAGCTGGACCAGCCCCTGGAGGATGGCCGGAGCCTCTTTGTCCACCAGCGGGCTGCGGTGCGCTGGTTGCTGGCCCGCCGGGGGGCGGTGCTGGCGGATGCCATGGGTCTGGGCAAGACCCTCTCGGCCCTGGTGGCCGCCCGGGCCATGGTTCGCCTGGCGGACTGCCGCATCGTGGTGCTGGCGCCCGTCGGCCTCCATGGCCACTGGCGCAGCGAGGCCCTGGCCCTGGGGCTGCGGCTGGAGCTGCACAGCTGGGCCCGCCTCCCTGAGCACCTCCCCCCCGCCGGCACGGTGTTGATCGCCGACGAGGCCCACTTCGCCCAGAACCAGCACACCCGTCGCTGTCAGGGGTTGCTGCGACTGGCGCGCCACCCGCGGCTGCGGGCGATCTGGCTGCTCACCGGCACACCGATGAAGAACGGTCGGCCGTTGCAGCTCTTTCCCCTGCTGGCGGCCATCGGCCATCCCCTCGCCCAAGACCAGCGCCGCTACGAGGAACTGTTCTGCCAGGGCCATTGGCGTGAGCGGGGTGGTCGCCGGCTGTGGCAGGCCAGTGGTGCCAGCCAGCTTCCCGAATTGCAGCGCCTGATCCGACCCCTGGTGCTGCATCGGCGCAAGCAGGATTGCCTGGACCTGCCGCCCAAGCAGCGACTCCTGCACCCCGTGGCGCTCGATTCCGACCAGGCCCAGGGATTCGACCACCGGGTCGAGTGCAAGGTGCTCGACTACCGCCGCCGGGTGGCCCTGGGGGAGGTGCGCCGGGACGCCGAGGTGCTGGCGGTGTTCACGGCCCTGCGCCAGATCAGCTCCAGTTACAAACTGCCGGCCGCCGAGGCCCTGCTGCGGCCGCTGCTGGCCGCGGGTGAGCCGGTGGTGCTGTTCACCGCCTTTCTGGCCAGCGCCCGGCAGCTGGTGGAGCGGCTGGGCAGGGGCACGCTGCTCAATGGGGCCGTGCCGGTGGCCGAGCGCCAGCGGCTGGTGGATCGCTTCCAGGCCGGAGGCAGCGATCTGCTGGTGGCCACCTACGGCACCGGCGGCCTGGGGTTCACGCTGCACCGGGCCCAGCACGTGCTGCTGCTGGAGCGTCCCTGGACTCCGGGCGATGCCGAGCAGGCCGAAGATCGCTGTCACCGCATCGGCATGGCCAGCGGGCTCACCAGCCATTGGCTCCAGTTGGGCGTGGCCGATCAGCTGGTGGATTCCCTGATCGCCAGCAAGGCGGAGCGGATTGCCCTGGCCCTGCACCGGGGCGAGCAGGAGTTGCGGCGGCGGTCGCTGCCGGCCATGGTGCGCGAGCTGCTGGAGCGCTGGTGACCTCAGGGTCTGGCTGGAGTGGTCCGCTTGCTGTCCTCTGCGCAAAGCTGGGCTCGCACCCGCAGGTCGCTGCGCAGCTGTCCGTCCAGGGCGTCAGCTGGGATCGCAGCGGCCAGTTCGATCGCCTTGCGCAGATCAGCGCAGGCTGCCCGGTCATCGCCAGCCAGGCTGTGGAGCAGATAGCGGTCGTTGAGGGGAGCTGGATCCTTCGGGAACGCCGCCACCACGGCATGACAGGCCTGCAGACGCTCGCTGAGGTTGGCCAGCTTCAGCTCCCGCAGGCAGTCATCGCGGCGAATGGCCTGCTTTGGTAGCGGTGCCTCTGCGCAACTGGCGCAGACGAGCGCCACAACCAGTAGCGGCCAACAGCTCGACCGGGCCAGCCGCCGCCAGGTATCAGGTGCCGTAGCGCTCATTGCGGGTCAGGCCTCCGGTCGACCTGGGCGCTTCACCACTGCCCTCAGGCTGCTTGAACAGATCTCCCAGGTAACGGCCGCAATCCGGGAATTCCGTGGGGTTGTCCACCACGGTTTCCGTGATCAGCACTGCCGCGTGCTGGGGAGAGGTCTTGAACGGCCCATCGCCCTGACGCTTGATCACGGCATAGGCAGCATCCCAGCTCACTGGGTGGGTGTTGCCGTTGTTGCGCATGAAGCAATAGATCTGGGCCCCCTTGGTGCCGATTGTCGTCTGTTGGGTCTGGGCCTCGACCCCGGCCGGCACCAGCGGGCCTGACACCAGAGCCAGGGCCAGCGCCTTGACCACCTGCCGGCGCCACGGGCGGGCAGCTCCGGAGGGATGGGGACGGTTGAACGACGCTGTCAGGCGTTTGCCCATGGCTTCAGGATCTGGAAGCAAGGCCCAAGCTATCGATCGGGCCGGGCCTCGTCGAGTGCGGAGGTCGCTCACCCCGGAGGACCGGCCTGGGGTACCACCAACCGAACCACCAGGGGCAGCACGATCAGCACGGTGATCAGACGGATGGCATGCAGAGCGGCCACGGATGCTCCCACCCCGAATTCCGCACCCACCAGGCTCATGCCACTGATCCCCCCCGGTGCCGCACCGAGCAGGGCTACCACCGGATCGAGTCCCAGCAGGCGACTGCAGAGCAGGGCAATCCCCAGGCCGGCGATCACCAGCGTGAGGGTGATCAGCAGGGCGGGCTTCCAGAGATGACGCAATTCCACGAGGGCGGTAGCCGTGAGGCTGGTGCCGATCACCGTGCCGATGGCGATTTCCAGCACGGTGCGGGTGCCAGGGGGCCAGCTCACCGGCTCCAGGCGGCCACTCAGGCTCAGGGCCCCAGCTGCCAGCAGGGCACCCGCCAGGGGAGCTGCGGGAATGCCGGTGCGCAGGGCGAGCAGTCCGCCGCCGATGCCCGCCAGGAGCATGATCGGCAAGGTCCAGAGTGTGGTCATTCGTCCATTCTCTCCGCGATCCGGCGGCGACCCAGCTGCGCTGCAGTTGCGATCAAGGGGAAGTCAGTGCAGCGCTGCGCTTGGCTGGGGTCGGAATCTGTGTTGTCATCGGCATCATGTCCCACCTGTCATGGCAGCGGAATCCGTTTCCTTTCGGATCACTCGCAACACCGAGGATCTGGCCCAGACCACCCATGCCCTCTCCCAGAGGGTCGTGAAGCTGGAACATCGTCTGCAGGCGTTGGAGTTGCAACTGGCCCAGTGGTCCGATCAGGGCAACCATCAGCAGTCCGAACAGCTCGACAGCCTGGAGAATGTGGAGCGACTTCTCCATGATTGCCGCTGTCTGCTGGGCTTTGAGGACCAGCCGGTCCACCCGGGTGCCGAGGTCGACGAGGACCATCTCCGGGGCGGTGATCAACCCCTGGCCGCCTGATCGTTGCCAACCCTGCCCCTGGTCAGCGGTGGCAGAATAGAAAGAAAGTCGGCCATGGCATTCCTAACCTTCTCTACTCCTGCCTCCGCCCACGGGTCCACCCCAAGCGGCAGCTCAGGGTTGCGCCGCCCCCCAGCCGCCAGCCCCTGTGCTCCCCCCGCGCCAGGTTGCTCTTCAGTGCGCAGCAGCGAAAACGACCACCAGCTGGAAAAGCTGGAGTTTGCCCTCGCTGTGGCCATCACCCGCGGGGATGGCGCCAGGATCCAGACGTTGCGAGACCAGATCGCCGCCCTTGGCGGCAACTGCGAGGAGCCCGGCACCTGAGGGCAGTCCCTCGTCCTCTGATCAATCACCAGGCTGATCCGGGCCCTGTTCCCAGGTTGATTCCAGGCTCCACCTGGGCTCTCCCCTCTGCTGCAACTGTGGCGCGTGGGTGCCGCAGAGCCGATGGCTGAGTCGACCAAGCCGACACCTTGAAGCAAAATTGATCGCGATTGCAGGCGCTATCGAGTTTCTATAGTTACCCAATGACTGCCACTTTCAGAACCCCCGCCAGTACCCTCGTAACCAAGGTCCTGCCGGCAGTGACGCCAGCAGACCATGATCTCCGTCCCCGTCTCCAAGCCGAACTGGCCCTCTGGGACACCCGAGCTGTCAGTTCAGCTGCTACCGGCGATCTTGATCAGGCCGCCAGGGCCATTCTGGCTGCCCTGGACTGTGAACGCCGCCTGGCAGGTTTTGGTCCCCAGGTGATGCAACTGATCAAGCCCCGTCACTGACTGACCGGACCAGTACCCCAATTCAGCTTGATGACTGGCGAAAGAACTGGACACGCCAGCGACCTGATTCTCTTGCCCAGGGCCAATGATCCGCCTGGAGCTCCCAGCGATTCGAGCGCAGGGCCTCCACGGAGATCAGGTAGCCCAAGTCTGAGGCGATGGCCACAATCTCCTCAGGATTGGCCGAAGATCTGACGCGGCTGGCTGCTTCGGAATCCGTGCAAAGATGACGGCTGAACGCCGTGAGTTGACGAAGCTGTTCTATACCGTTTTCGTGCTCAGGTGCCCCAGTTGATTGGTGGTCAGGCATGTTTGGTTTACTCGCATTTTTTTAGATATCGAACTATCATAGTACTCGAAGCTAGGAAGTCTGAAACGGATGAGTTCCGCCTCGTGGGGCGTCCGCTGGGCTGAATGAAACCGTATCAGTAATATTACTCAGCCTCTGTTCGTGGTTTTCGTTTTAGATCTTTTCTCTCCCTCCTCCGCTTTTGCTCTAATCCTTGTCTCGTCTTGAGCGCTGGCAAGAGCGCTTCCCGCTTGCGGTGGTGTCTACTGGCGCAAGGGCCGGCGGTTCAGCAGCAGGAGCCGCTGCTTCCGGTTGCCTGCGTTGTTGCCAAGGCTGACTCATCGAAGGGCAGTTCGCTGCCGCTGCCAGCAAACAGCCCGTAGTGGTGGCTGAAGTCGCCGATGAAGTCGAAGTGGGGTGCCAGGCGGCTGTCCGCGAGCATGCGGAAGGTGTTGCCACAGACGGGAAACACCTTGCCGGCCTCGATCCAGTGGTGCTTGTCGAAGGGCAGGGCGTGGGGGTGCTCGGCGATCGTGCCGCGGTAGATCACCGCCTGGCCGTGGTCTTCGCAGGCATCCTCCAGCTCGGGGAGGTGGAACAGCCGGTAGGTGGCGGAGAAGAAGCGGATGGCGCCGGTGCGGGCGGCCAGCTCGGGATCGGTGATCTCCAGGGGCCGGTCGCTCACCAGGCGGGGATCGGCGAAGCCGGCCTGACGGGCCAGGCGCAGGAAGTCGTTCCAGTAGAGGGCGCCGCTGAGGCATTCGCCGTAGAGCACCGGATCGCGGCGCAGCGCCTCGGGCACGCGCCGGTCGGCGTACACGTCGGCGAAGAAGAATTCACCGCCACTCTTGAGCAGGCGCCGCACCCCGTTCAGCACGGCCGGCTTGTCGGCCGAGAGGTTCACCACGCAGTTGGAGATCACCAGATCGAAGCTGCCGGGCTCCAGGGGCAGCTGGTCGAGCTGCTCGATGCGGCCCTCCAGGAACGTCACGTTGGCGAAGCCGAACTGGTCGGCGTGGTGCTGCTGGTGCCGCCGGGCCACCGCCAGCTGCTCGGGCGTCATGTCCACCCCCACCACCGCGCCGCTGGCGCCCACCAGCTGGGCCAGCAGGACCACATCACGGCCGCTGCCGCAGCCCAGATCCAGCACCCGCAGGCCCTCCAGCAGCGGCGGCACCACCAGGCCGCAGCCGTAATAGCGCGACAGCACCTCGGGATGGATGCGGGCCAGCAGCGGACGCAGGGCCTGGGGCACGCTGCTGGCGTCGCAGCAGGCGTCGGTGCGCAGGTCGGCGCTGCTGCTGAGCGTGGTGCCGTAGTACTCCCGCACGGTCCCGAGAGTGCTGCTGGTGTCTGTGCTGCTGGCCATGGGTGCTGGGAAGAGGCAGGACATGGGGGCTTGCCATCTCCCAGGATGGCGGGGGCCTGGGCAGCTCAGCTCAGGGAGCCGCCGCAACTCGAACCCGCCCCCGCCGTGCAGCCGAAGCAGTGGTCAGCCACGGCAATGGCTTCGTCAGTGGGGTCGTGGTGCAGCAGATCGCGCAAGTGGTGCTGAGGGCTCAGGCCAGTCGCCGGCAGGCCGAGCATCTGGTTGAAGTCGCAGTCGTAGAGGTGACCCTGCCAGTCCACGCTGAGGGTGGAGCGGCACATCACCTGCTCCAGGTTGGCCGGGTTGTGGCTGACCTGCAGCAGCTCCATGTAGCTCTCCAGCTGGCCGCTCTGGCGCAGCACGGCGGCAAAGCGCTGGATCGGCATGTTGGCGATCGTGAACAGCCGGTTGAAGCGGATGCCGAAGTGGTCGGCCAGCTCCCGCTTGTAGTCGGCCTCCAGGGCTGCCTGGGGTGGCGGCAGGCTGGGACCTTGGGGGTTGTACACCAGATCCAGCTCCAGGCCGGAGCCCTCCTGGCCGTAGCCGAGCGCGTTGAGCTGGCGCAGGGCGGCAATGCTTCGCTCAAAGACGCCGTCGCCCCGCTGCCGGTCCACGTTGGCGGCGCTGTAGCAGGGCAGGGAGGCCACCACGGTCACCGTCTGCCCGGCCAGGAAGCGGGCCAGATCCTCCTGGCCGGGTTCGCACAGGATGGTGAGGTTGCAGCGGTCAATCACCCTCACCCCCAGGCGCCGGGCCCGGCGCACCAGCTCCCGGAAGCCGGGGTGCAGTTCCGGGGCCCCACCAGTGATGTCGAGGGTGGCAAAGCGCCGTGCCCGCAGCACCTCAGGCACCAGGGCGATGGTGGCCCCATCCATCTGCTCCGTGCGGCTGGGGCCGGCATTCACATGGCAGTGGCTGCAGCTCTGGTTGCAGCGGTAGCCCAGGTTCACCTGCAGGGTGCTGGGGGTGCCGCGGCGCAGGGGGGGGAACGCGGTTGGCTGAACTGGGCTGGATGGGGACAACGCCGCTGCCGAACAACTGGACCGTTGCGGGGATGCTGCCATGGAACTCCAGCAGCCCGATCAGGCGAGGCCGATGTCCAGCACCCCCAGCAGCGCCCGCTCCAGTTCCGCCAGTTCTTCCGGGCTCAGAGTTCTGAGCGGGCCATTGCCCAGGCGGGAGCGATCCAGAGAGCGTGGCTGATCCGCCATCGCGAGGGATTCACAGACCAGTCGGTCGCGGGCGCGGATCTGGACCCGCAGTGCACGGGCGCCGAGGCGGTCCTGGGTGGTGAGGGGCACCACTACCACCGTGGTCAGCCCGGCCTGGGTGATCGGATCGGCCTGGAGAATCACCACCGGACGCAGCTTGCCCACCTCGGCGCCCTGATTGGGATTGAGGCGCGCCACCCAGATCTCACCCCTACGCATCAGCGCTACCACGGCTGGGGCTTCGGCTGTGCGGGTTGCTCCTGGGACGCGGCCACCTCCGCCAAGGCATCGCTCGCCAGCGCTTCTGCGGCAGCAACCAGCCCGGCCATGAAGCGTTCCTGCTCCCGGCGGTGCAGCAACTCCTCACCGGATGGCCGAGATCGAGCCACGCGATGATGCGCACACTGGTTTTCCCTGCTTGCTGCCGGTGCAGGCGGCCGGCGTGAAGCCTGCGCTGCTCTGGGGATGCGCCGCGAAACCCTCCGCCAGCTGGGGCTGCACCCAGGCCGTGGGCCACTGCAGTGGCGCCTGGAAAACGCGGAAGCCACCAACCGGACGTAGAGTCACGTCTCTACGGGAGGCCGTGAACGGCCAAGGCGTTCCTTGACACAGTCCAGGCCTCAAGATCGCTCCGCTGACGCCAGCCAGCATTTCCCGCAGGCGATCCGCCGCTGGGGAAACAGCCTGGCGGTCAGACTCCCTGCCGATTGCCTGCGTCAGGCGGGTCTGCAGGAAGGCGATCAGATCGACATCGTCGTCGGACCTGATGGCCGCCTCAGCCTGGAGCCTCTGCGCAAGCTGGATCGCTCTGCCCTGGCCACGGATCTGCGCCAGCTTCAGGCCACCATGCCTCTCACCCCTTCGGTGATCGAGGAGTGCCGCGGCGCTGAACGCTGGTGACGCTGGTCCATCGATGATCTATCTCGACACCAGCGTGGTGGTGGCTCTGCTGACCCCGGAAGATCGCAGCCCGCAGGCTCTCGACTGGCTGGAGCAGTGCCGCGAACCCCTGATCAGCAGCGACTGGCTGATCTCCGAAACCCATAGCGCTCCGGGCATCAAGCAGCGCCATCACGGCCTCAGTTCTGAAGCACGTCAGGCCGCTGGGGAGCAGTTCGAGCGCTTACTGCAGGGCGGAGTGGAACGTCGCTCCCTCGATCGCGGCCGTTTTCGCCAAGCGGCTGAGCTGCTCCAGGATTCGGCCATTGGCCTGCGGGCGGGTGACGCCTTGCATCTGGCGGTGGCGCTGCATGGCCGCTGCACCCAGCTGGCCGCCCTCGGGATGGGGCCGGCACTGAACTGAGACAACACTCCGGGGCATCTGCGACGGCAACAGCTGGAGTCAGGCCATCCGTGAGCTGTGCATCAGTTTGGAGATCATGGGTTATCAGCCGCTCATCCCCCAAGGCGGATGCAGCCATGGCGATCACTCCATCGGCAAAGTCGTCGCCCGCATCCAGGAGACTCAGGCCGAGCTCCACGGCAGGGCGATCCACCACCACCGACCTGGCGCTGATCAGCGCCCTGATTGCGTTGCTGCACTCGGCGCTGCTGAATTGATACACCCGCCGCAGCACCCAGACCAGCTCGCATAACACCGGCACAGGCACGGCCAACAGCTCGGCCTGCTCCAGCACCTTCGCCGCTGCCCGCGCCTGCTCTGGATCGTCCTGCACCAGCGCCCGCACCAGGACGTTGGTGTCTGCCGTGATCTTCACTGGGCGGCCCAGCCAGCAGCTGCGGCTTCCGTCAGCTCCTCCAGGCTGGCTGTCTTGCTGGTGCGGCCTGCCAGCAGACCAATGAAGCCGCTCATCTCAGCGGTGGCCCGCTCGGCGTGGAGCTCCAGGCGTCCGCCGGGCAGCACCTCCACATCCACCCGTTGACCGGGCTGGATGCCAAGGTGCTGGAGCAGCTCCTTGCGCAGGGTGAGCTGGCCCTTCCTTGTCACCGTCAGCGGCTGCCATGGGATGCCAATGGGTCTGAGCACGATGTAATGAGAAATCCCCTTGCGGAGGGCTGGGCGGTAACCGCAGGCTGAAGGCTGGCCCGAGGCACGATCGGCCACCTCGCTGCTCTCAGCGGTCGTGGTAGCGGCAGGCGAGGATCACAAGTGTGGTGCCCTCCAGCCGGACAATGAGCCGATGCTCGTCGTCGATCCGGCGCGACCAGCAGCCCGAGAGGTTCTCCCGCAGCGGTTCCGGCTTGCCGATCCCCACAAACGCATCGCGCAGACAGGCCTGGATCAGCTGGTTGATTCGCTTCAGCTGTCTGCGGTCCTGCCTCGGCGAAGACAAAGCGACTCTGATGACCGACCTGGGAGATTGTTTCCCTGTACTTGCAGTGTCAGCCGATTGACCGCTGATGCTGAAACGGCTTGCCCTGATCTGCTCCGGGCATGAAGTTGGGCCGAATTCAGTTGGCAACCTCTGCCAGACAACCTCTGCAAGACAGCCTCGGCCAGACAGTGATTCCGCACGATCCACTGCGGGACGGCCCATGAGTTCACCCCGCGTAGGTAAATACCTTACTCATCAATGGCGCAGTCGTGAGAGAAGGTCGCTGCCACTCCCTGGCATTGCCTGTCATCGCCCGGTTCCTACTGGCCTTCTGCCAGCCGATGCAAGAGCAGCCGTACGCTTGAGCTTCAGCGATTCTCAGTCCTGGACTAGAAGCGGGTGGCCGGATTCGAACTGGCGCCGTTCAGCTTTGGAAGCTTCTCGATTGATTAGCCAAACTGCCTGCGGTGCCGTGAGTCTCACAAGCCCTCAGACTTGGATGTGAGAAGGTCTGTGAGAAGGTTTTGATCAGGCGCTTGCCATCGATAGCTGATCTGCAAGCAGCGCATAGCCCATCGCCCGATAGCCCCGCAGCCGTCGCTCCCACATCCGTTGCGTGATGGGATGGCCGAGATCAAGCCAATCGATGATGCGCACGCTTGTCTTGCCGCTCTGTTGTCTATGCAGGCGGCCGGCGTACTGCTGCAGGGTGCCCTTCCACGACACGGGCATGGTCAGCAGCAGCGTGTCGAGCGGTGGATGGTCGAAGCCTTCGCCCACCAAACGCCCGGTGGCCAGCACGATGCGGGGCGCATCAGGAGGCAACGCTTGCAGCGCGGTCAGGGTGGCGCTGCGCTGGCGCGCACTGAGCCGGCCATGCAGCAGGAACAGGTTCGGTACCTGTTCAGTGAGGGCGGCAGCGATCGCCGTGATGTGATCGGTGCGCTCGCTCAGCAACAACAGCTTTCTGCCCTCTCCCCAGCAGGCGAGGGCCTCGGCCACGATCCGCTCAGTGCGGTGCTGATCTTCCGCCAGTCGGCGCATCAGCTCCTGGATCTGTAGACCGGCGGGCAGCTCCTGGAGCTGATGGGTGCGGCTCACCAGTTCCAGGGTCTCAGGCGCCCCGAGAGGTCGCTCGGCGGTGTGGCGAATCGGGCCGCACTGCATGAACAGGATCGGCTGCAGACCGTCGCGGCGCACCAGGGTTGCAGAAAGCCCTAGCACGTAGCGGGCCTTCACCTGGCGCAGGATCGCCTCAAATGAAGTCGCGGCGATGTGGTGGCATTCATCCACGATCACCTGCCCGTAGTTCTGAACCACGGGGTTCACCTCCCCCTTGCGCACCAACGACTGCATCACGGCGATGTCGAGCTGGCCGGTGGGTTTCGCCTTGCCACCACCAACCGAACCGATCGCCTCGGGAGGCACATCCAGGAAGGTTTGCAGCCGCTCTTGCCACTGGCGCAGCAGTTCGGCCCGATGAACCAGCACCAGGGTGTTGACCCCGCGGCGCGCCATGATCGCCGCCGCCACAACGGTTTTGCCGAAGGCCGTCGGTGCTTGCAGCACGCCGATGTCTTGGCGCAGCATCGCTTCGACCGCAGCCTCCTGGTCAGTACGCAGCTCGCCCGTGAATCTCAGTTCCAGCGGTGAGCCGTTCTGGCGTTCATCCACCAGTTCCCAGTTGATCCCCTGCTCCTGCAGCAGGGTGTGCACGGGCTCCAGGCAGCCCCGCGGCAGGGCGATGTGCCGGGGAAAATTCTCAGCGCAGCCGATCACCCGTGGTTTGCCCCACACCGATAGCCGCATGGCCTGAGCTTTGTAGAAGGCGGGATTGGCAAAGGCCGCCAGGCGGATCAGTCGATTGAGCAGCGGTTGCGGCAGCCCCGAGCGCTCCACATAGAGACGGTCGGCCAGGTTGAGGGTGATCGAGGCGGGTAGCGGCCCGCTGAGCTTCGCAATCGCAGGAGGTGCCTTCCACGGGGTCGCCAGGTCCTCCTCGTCGATGAATGCCAGATCGAGCGGATGGGCGCCGCTGGTAGCGGTCTGAATCACGGTCTGCAGCCCTGCCACCGTCAACCTCTGCAGGGTTGCCAGATAGGCCCACTGATCGGGATAGGGCTGCAGGTCGTCATCCACGAACACGCTGCAACCCCGCTGCCGGGGTACCTTCTGGAGCGGCAGGGCGATCAGGTTGCCGAACCCGCCTTTCGGCATGGTGTCCTGGTTGGGGAACAGCCGGTCGTAGGAGCTGAGGCGCAGCTGGCGTGACGCGGCGCAGGTGTGACTGATCAGGGCCGCCCCGAGCTGGCGGGCCTCCCGCGCCGGTACGGCCTCCTCAAAGAACACCCACACGTGGGCGCCCTCACCAGAGCGGGAGATCTCCAGCGCTGCCGGCACCGCCAGCTCGCGGCAGGTGCGCAGAAAGGCACGGGCGTCGTCGCGCCAGTCCTGCTCGTCAAAGTCGACGGCCAGCAGCTGGCAGCTGTCGTCCTCCAGCAGGGGGTAGAGGCCGATGGTGTGGTCTCCGGCCAGGTGGCCGTAGATCGCTGCATCGCTGAGCGGCAGCAGCTCGCGGTGGTTGCAGTCGCGGCAGGAGATCCGTGGCTTCTCGCAGATGCCTGGGCGCCACTCATTGGCGCAGGCCGGTGCATAGCCCGAGCGCCCGTTGCTGTTGCTCTGCCAGCGCAGGGCGTAGACGTCGTCGCGACCGCGGAACAGGCGCCGGAACAGCGCCACCTTCTCCTGCGTGGAACTGGGGCCGTTGGCAGGCGCTGCCTTCGCAATCGGCGCGGCTTCCGTTGGGGCAGGTTCGCCGGATCGCCAGGCGATGCCGTGGGCCTCCAGAAGCCCAATCAAGCGGGCGTTCTCCCGGCGCAGCTGATTCAGCTCGGAGGGACTGGAGTCAGTCACGGCATGGGCTCACTCAGGCGAAACCAATGCCCAGCACCCCCAGCAGCGCCCGCTCCAGCTCCGCCAGTTCGTCCCCGCTGAGGGTGGTGAGGGGGCCGTCGCCAAGGCGGGAGCGATCCAGGGAGCGGAGCTGATCCGCCATGGCGAAGGAGGTGCAGAGCAGGCGGTCGCGGGCACGGATCGGGACCCGCAGCGCCCGGGTGCCTGGCCGGTCCTGGGTGGTGAGCGGCACCACGATCACCGTGGCCAGGCCGGCCTGGGTGATCGGATCGGCCTGAAGGATCACGACGGGACGCAGCTTTCCCACCTCCGCGCCCTGGTTGGGATTCAGACGCGCCACCCAGATCTCACCCCGACGCATCAGCGCCACCACGGTTGGGGGCTCGGTTGGCCGGTCAGATCCCGGGAGGTCGTCTCCTCCGCCAACGCCAGAGCCTCGCCGTCGGCCGGCAGGAAATCTGCCGCCACATCCAGGCTTTCAGCGCGGGCTGAAGGATCCCTCGCCAGTGCTTCGGCGGCGGCGACAAGCCCGGCCATGAAGCGCTGCTGCTCCCGGCGGCGCAGCAGCTCCTCCAGGGCTTCGCGGATCAGCTCCGAGCGGGGCTGGCCGCAGTGGCGGGCTTCCTCGCCCAGTCGGCGCTCCAGATCCTGGGGGAGCCGAAGACTGAAGGCCGGCATGCAACATGAACAGATGATCTGTCATCCATTTTGTCATGCACGGCGTGATACGCGCGGCCGGGTCCGTCGGTCGGCTTCAGCGCTGGGCAGCCTGGCTGTAAACAGCATTGCGTTCCCGCGCCTCGTGGACCAGACGGAAGCCGGCGGAGCGAAGCTTGATCTTGGTGGGATCATGGGAGCCACGCAGCTTGCTGGCGGGTGGCATGGGGACGTAGCGATCTTTGCCGCCCTTGCCATCGCGGATGTGCACCCGCCGCTGCGTGCCGTGGATGTCGGCAACCTCCAGGGCCAGGCCTTCTGTGATCCGTAGGCCCAGGCTGTAAACCACCAGCTGAAAAATCCGGTAGCGCAACTTGCGCACCGTATTGATCAAGAGCTGCACTTCTTCCCTGGTTGGAATGTCCGGCAGCGTGCGCACACGCGGCGGACGGATGATCTTTATCCACCCATCTCCCGCTCCAGCACGTAGGGCCCGCTGAAAAAGGCAGATCCACTGCGGCGCAGCTTGTTTCAGCGATAGAGACCCGATAAACTGGCCATGATCAGGGCAATCGACGATTGCTACAACTGCTGAGCGCTGCAGATGTACCAGAAACACCATAATGGGCAGCTTTCAATCGAGGATTTCCATGTGCCTTTCGGTGGCACGTTGGACTCGGACAACCGCTGGGTAATCTTCTCGTCCTTGATGCCTTGGGAAGAGCTGGAAGCAACCTATGCGCCTCAGTTCAGTCCCACCACTGGCGCCCCTGCAAAGCCTGTGAGGCTGGCGTTTGGCGCGCTGTTCATCAAGCAGCGGCTTGGCTTGACCGATGAAGAGACCGTGGAGCAGATCCGAGAGAATGCTTACATGCAGTTTTTTCTTGGCTTTGCCGGCTATTCCAGCAAGGCACCATTCGACCCATCAATGATGGTTCATTTTCGCAAGCGATTCTCGAAAGAGGAACTCAGCCGGATCAATGAACTCATTGCTGAACGAGGCAAGGCCATGGTGATGGATGCTGTGGCAGCACGACAAGATGACGACAACTCTGACGATCCAGACGCCGGTGGTGGCAGCCAGCTCTCAATCGATGACTTTGTGAAGCCGGCCGATTGGCCAGAAGGGAAGAATTGGGGAACACTGAGCATTGACGCCTCTTGCACACCAGCCGACATCACCTACCCGACTGATCTGAAGTTGCTCAACGAGGCCAGAGAATCAACAGAGCGGATCATCGACGATCTCTGCGAGCAGAGTTCAGAACTACGCAAATATCGACCCCGATATGACCGCGGCAAGGCACGTGCCAATTTCCTGAGAGTTGCCAAACAGAAAAAGCCGCGTCGTCGCAAGATAAAAGCCACGATACGACGCCAGCTCGACTACCTGCAGAGGAATCTTGATGCCATCGATGCCCTGATCGCCTCTGGTGCAGCGCTTTCTGCCTTGAAGACCCATTGGTGGCGGAAGCTCCTTGTGGTCAGTGAGCTGCACCGCCAGCAAAGCATCTTGTTGTATTCCCAGACCCGCAGCATGCCCAACCGCATCGTGAACCTGGTTCAGTCACACATTCGGCCCATGATGCGTGGCAAGGCAAGGGCTGCTGTTGAATTTGGCGCCAAAATCAGTGTTTCTGTTCAGAATGGCTTTGCCTTCTTGCACAGGATCAGCTGGGATCCATACAACGAATCAGAAGACCTGATTTCACAAGCCAAGAAATACAAGCAAGAGCATGGCTGCTACCCCGAGCGAATCTGCGCTGATCGTATCTATATCAATACTAAGAACAGAAACTTCTGCACGAGAAACAATATACGGCTATCTGGTAAGCGATTGGGGAGACCGCCGAGAGACCCTGAGATCAATGCTGCTCACAAGCAGCAGCTGAGCGCAGATCAACGGAGGCGAAACGAGGTGGAAGGATGCTTTGGATCAGGTAAGAGGAAGTATTCCCTCGATCTGATTATGTCGCGCCTCCCCAAAGGTGCAGAGAATACGATCTCGATGGCATTTGTGGTGATGTGTGCAGAGAAGATCCGAAGGCTGCTCCGCCTCTTTTTTGTCGCAATATTTGTATGGTTATGCGCCTGGCAATGGCGGGGTTGCCCCTGGATTGAGCGCAAAAACACGTGGCAGCTCGAAATGGCTGATTTACTGGCCGCTGTATAACTGCGCGCATGAGCCTCCTAATCCCTGCCGCTTAGCAGATTTCGGATCCGGCCTCTGCTGCCCTTTTTCAGGAGTCCCTAAGTCATCGGAAATATCCAACGCTGCCCTTGAGTGGCAGGCAAGGAGCTTGTGGTGGCGAAGTTGGGAGTTGATGGCGGCCTGACCACTCGAAAGGCTTGTTCGAAGATATTTCGGGTATTCATTAGCAATATGCGATTCGCTTCTGTTAAATTAACGCTTCGATTTGAGCTATGTTCTGGAACCATCTCTTCGCCATTTCCCGTTTGCCGCATTTCACCTGGGGACAGGCCATCGCCGATCTATGAGCTGTTGAACAAGGATGGGCTAGAGACGGTGGTTGGTAGCGTGGTCTTCTACTGGGGTTCCGTTTTTACATTGATGTTAGCCGCATATTATATCCCGATCTTGCTAGTGCTGCAGAAACGGGCCGAGGCGGTAATGGAGGCCCAGAAGGTGCCCCTGATCGATCGGGATCAATGGTTGCAAGTCAGGGGCCTCTCTGTGCGCTTCACCAATCAGGTGCCACAGGTAATTGGCATCCTGGGGCCACTGATTGCAGCTCCGATTGGCAAGCTTCTGACCAGCCTCAGCGAGCTGGCACCCAAATAATCAATTCTTCACTGGTCGCAGGAGCTGGCAGCTTGCAACTCGGAGCTCACCCTGGGAGACGCCTGGCTGGAGGTGTTCCAGCAAGCGCTTCCGCGCAACCAGTTCTGCGCAGCCGGCCGGCTCGTGGCCAGGGCGTACCGCGAAGAGTTCGGCGAAGAGCCCCCCTGCCGCCAACAGTTTGTTGACGGGGCCCCTCGCCAGGTCAAGAGCTACCGCCGCAGCTGGTTGGTCGACACGCTCCAGCGCTGCTGCGCGCAGCTGGCGGGGAGCTGATGGAAACACCCTCAACCTCATCCCGCCAGCGAGTGTGGGTCACGACGGCAGAAGCCTGTACTGCCCTGGGAATGAGCCGCGAAACCCTCCGTCAGCTAAGGCTGCGGGGGGTACTCACCCCGGGTAAGCACTACCGCCGGTGGGGCTGCACCCAGGGACGGGGGCCACTGCAGTGGCACCTGGAGAACGTGGAGGCCACCATCACCGGCTGGAGCCGGCGCCACCTGTAGCTATCGAGGTCCGATCAGGGAACCAGTGGCTGGCTGATCTCCTTGATCAGAGCGGCATTGAGCTTGTTCTCGCAGCCCAGCCAGACGATGGGATGGATCGAGCCCCCCTCCGCCTTCGCTGCGGCTCGCTCGCAGACCTGCCGGCGGCTGGTGCGCCATTGCTCCAGAAGGGCTGAGCTGCCCAGCTGTCGCTGCAGCGTGACGTCGTTCTGATTCCGCTGGCGCCATAGGCAGGCCACGATTTCCTGGGTGTTGCCGTCGCAGTCGGGCTGAAAGGGAAATCGCCGCAGCTGCTGCACGGATTGGTTCAGGCTGTCGTCCGCAGCCTGGGCGGACCCTGGAATCAGCACTGCTGAGATCACCAACGGGGCGAGCAGCAGGAGGGGCACGGAGCCGGACACCATCGAACCAGGCATGGACCTGAGCAGGCATAGGACGCACCAGCCCGACGCTCTTGCGGAAGCTGCGATTGCTGCGATTATTTCGATTACGATTCGCGTGGCCTTCCCCTCCTCCTGTCCATGGCCGTCGCTCTCCCCGGCTCCATTGAGCCCGTGATCCCAACGGCTGAGGCGGCTGAGGCCGCAGGGGCGAGCTTGCGCGATCTCGCTGGCTTCCGTGCTAGCCATGGCCTACGTCAAGCCAGCCTCTCCCTCGATCTGGAGGGTGGCCAGCGCGCATCCGTTCCCATCCCGGCCGCGGTGCTGGAGTTGCTGCAGGGAATCCTGGTGCAGATGGCCCAGGGCAATGCCGTCACGCTGGTGCCGGTGCACGCCGAGCTGACCACCCAGCAGGCCGCTGATCTGCTGAACGTCTCGCGGCCCTTCCTGATCGAGCGCCTGACGCAAGGGGAGATCCCTTTCCGCAAGGTCGGCACCCATCGGCGCATCCGCCTAGCCGACTTGATGGCCTACAAGCACGCCATCGATCAGCAGCGTGCCGCGGCCCTCGATGAGTTGGCTGCCCAGGCCCAGGAGCTGGGGATGGGCTACTGAGGTGAATCGCTTCACCGTCGTCTACGACGCTTGCGTTCTCTATCCGGCTCCACTCCGCGATCTGCTGATGCGCCTGGCGCTCACGGATCTCTACCGGGCCTGCTGGAGCAACCAGATTCACGACGAGTGGATCAACGCTGTGCTGCGGAACCGGCCTGATCTCTCCAGAGCGCAGCTGGAGCGCACCCGCTCGCTGATGAATGCCCACGTGCGTGATGCGCTGGTGGATGGCCATCAGCCCCTGATTCCAGCCCTGGAATTACCAGATCCGGATGACCGCCATGTTCTGGCTGCCGCCATCAAGTGCGGAGCCGATCTGATCATCACCTTCAACCTGAATGACTTCCCGGATCACGCCCTGGCGAGCTATGGCCTTGGCGCCTGCCATCCCGATTCGTTTCTGGTGGATCAACTGAACCTGGATGCCGAACGGGTCTGCACGGCGATGCGGCAGCACCGGGCCAGTCTGAAGAACCCACCCAAGACAGTCGAGGAGTACCTGGTAACCCTGGAGGAACAAGGGTTGAGCAGGTTCTCGCAGGCCGTGCGGCACTACGCCGCTGAGCTCTGAACGCGAAGCCCCTGGCCCAGCCGTTGTTCCGCCTTGGCGAAGGCGTCATCCACCACGTCATCCCCGCACCAGCGGCTGTAGGCCGCCAGGTGGGTCTGGACGCTGTGCCCCATGGCCGCGGCCACCACCTTGGGTGGCAGGTCGCAGATCACGTGGGCCCGGTGCGCGTAGCCGTGCCGGCAGGAGTAGGGCACGAGCTTCTCGCCCTTGGCTTCGTACTCCTGCCGGAGCTTGTTCCAGAGGGTGCGTCGGTGCAGGTACTGCCTGATGTCGTTGCCGCAAAAGCCAGCACGCATCGGGGGGAGATCGTCAGGGCAGAACTGCTCGGCTAGCTTCCAGTCGACTGCCCAGTCATCGCAAGGCAGCAGCCGCAGGGCGCGAGGTTTGGTCTTACCGCGGGAGGCAACCTTTTCATAGGTGCACCACAGGCGCCCATCTCGTAACTGCAGGTGCTGGAGCTCCTCGGGGCGCAATCCATAGGCGGCCATCAGTTGGAAGGCCAGTCGCCAACGCGGGTCGGGCAAAGCCCGCACCAACGCCAGGATGTGGTCCACTTCCAGGGGGGTGGTGACCGCTTTCGCAGAGCGTGACCGCCCCACAAAGGGGCTCAGGTCGGTTGGTGGCTCCCAGCTGGCTGCCGGGAGCTGGCCCTGGGCCACCGCCCAGCGGAGCAGGGCCGAGGTGGCCTGCATCTGAATCTGCCGGGTCCGCCCACCGGGCTTGTCCGCCCAGTGCAGGGTGAGCCGATCCAGCAGCTGAGTGGCGCTTCGGGGTGGCTGACGGGTGGCGAAGGCTTCCAGAACCAGCTTCATGTGGTGCCGATGCACCCTGGTCCAGGTGGAGTCCTTGATTTCGCCGCTGCGGATTTTGTACTCGCGATAACGTTGAATCAGGGCATTCCAGTCTGTCTGCTGTTCAAGATTGGGCCTTTGGGTGGCAGTGGATCCGTCATCTGATTCTTCTGTTGAAGTGAACGTGATCTTCTTTGCTGCCAGTTCGGGCTCTATTCCGCTGCTGAAATCGTCGTAGATCCTGCAAACGGCATCGCCAATCTTCTTGGCGTGGTCGAAGTGCCAGGGGATCGGAAGTTGTATCTGACGCCGCTTGCCGCCGCCCGCTTTGGCTGTGATGTTCAGCCTGGTGAGCCCTCGGTGCTCCGCCAGCGACCATCCCCTTGGACATCCCTTGCGGGACAAGGCGTGAGCCGCCTCCACGCGGATGGCGATCTCCCAGGGGGCTGCCTCAGACATGTGAGAAGGTCTGTGAGAAGGTCGCCCCTACAGCCTGGCACGGCCTGTCAGGTGTGGTCAGCCGCTGGCGGCCCTAAAGCCAGTGCCAGACTGGCTTTAGGAGGGATTTTTCAGGCCTGGACTAGAAGCGGGTGACCGGACTCGAACCGGCGACGTTCAGCTTGGGAAGCTGACATTCTACCACTGAATTACACCCGCAAATCTGAAGTTGAAGCCTCAGGTTTTGTGGCCGACGCGAAGGAATCAATCCTGCGAATCGGCCCAAGAACCCTAGCAACTGTTGGGCCGATCAGCCGGCGAGGGCTGCAGCACAGGCCGCCACGCCGGCGCCGGGGGTGCCCTTGTGCAGGCCCAGGTCCACCAAGGTGGCCTCGATGGCGGCCACGGCGGTGAGCACGTCCCGGTCGCACACGAAGCCCAGGTGACCGATGCGGAACACGTGACCCTTGAGGTGGTCCTGGCCGCCGGCCAGCAGGATGTCGAATTTCTCCTTCACGGCCTTGCGCATCGCCTCGGCATCGATGCCCTCCGGTGCCACGGCGGTGATCGCAGGGCTGCCATGGCCGTCGGCCGCATAGAGGGGCAGCCCGATCGCCTTCATGCCGGCCTGAGCGGCGGCGCGGTGGCGGCTGTGGCGGGCGAAGATCGCCTCCAGACCCTCGGCCTGCATCATTTCCAGGGCCGCCTGCAGGGCGAAGTAGAGGTTGATGGCAGGGGTGAAGGGGTTGCTGTCGGCCTTGGCCGATTTCCTGTACTTGCCCAGATCCAGATAGAACTTGGGCAGGTCGGAGCGGCCGTAGGCCTCCCAGGCCCGCTCGCTCATGGCCACGAAGGCCAGGCCCGGCGGCATCATGTAGCCCTTCTGGGAGCCGGAACCGATCACGTCGATCCCCCAGGCATCCATTGGCACGTTGCAGGCGCCCAGGCTGGTGACGCAGTCGGCGATGGTGAGGGCGGTGCCGTGGGCCTTCACGTGCCTGGCGATCGTCTCCAGGTCGTTGATCACCCCCGTGGAGGTTTCCGAGTGGGTGAGGATCACCGCCTTGATCGCCTTGGCCGTGTCGGCCTCCAGGGCGGCACGGAAGGCTTCCGGATCGAGGGGCTGGCCCCATTCGGCCTTGATCACCTGCACGTCCAGGCCATAGGCCTGGGCCACCTTCACCCAGCGCTCGCCGAACTTGCCGTTGTCGCCGCAGAGCACCGTGTCGCCCTTGCTCACCACGTTGATGATCCCGGCCTCCATGGCCGCAGTGCCGCTGCCGGTGATCACCAGCACGTCGCTGCTGGTCTGGTGCAGCCATTGCAGCTGCTCGGTGGTGCACTTGACGATCTTCTGGAAGTCGGCGCTGCGGTGGCCGATCGGGTGGCGGCCCATGGCCTGCAGGACGGTTTCCGGCACCGGCGTGGGGCCGGGGATCATCAGGGTGAGTTTGTCCTGCATGGTGGAGGCGCGGGCGGATGGGGGCGAGTTGGGTGCGCGGGCGGTTGGTGAGGTCGTCCGACGACAGCGCAATCCACCAACATAAAAAACGGCCTTCGCTGCCCCGGCCCCGGTGTCCAGCTCCGTTCCCCCCACCGCTGCCTGCCGCCCCGGCCACTCCAGCGCCGCCGGCGGCTTCACCCTGCCGGTGTGGCTGGCCGCGGCGGCCCGGGCGGCCCTGCAGCAGCTGCGCGCGGAACCGGTGCAGCGTCCCCAGCCCCTGCAGCTGGAGGCCGGGCTCGTGCCGGTGCCGATCGAGGCGGTGGCGCCTCTGGAGGACGGCTGCGCGCTGGCGATGGTGCGCTGCGATCCGGGAGAGGCGGTGCTCGATCTCACCCGCGGGCTGCTGCTGTGGGTCCAGCTGCGCTGGCTCGATGGGCCCGGGGACTGGCTGGAGCTGGCGGCGGGCCACGGGGTGGGCCGGCTGGCGGCCAGCGGCGAGGCCTGTCTGTCGGGCTTTGCCAGGGAGCTGCTGGAGTGGAACCTGCGGCCCCTGCTGCCCCCGGGCCGGCGCCTGGCCCTGCGGATCGTGATCCCGGAGGGCGAACGCCTGGCCGCCCGCACCAGCAATGCCGCCTTCGGGGTGGTGGACGGTCTGGCCCTGATCGGCACCCAGGCGACGGTGCAGCGCAGTGCCGCCCCGGAGCAGCTGGAGGCGGCCCTGGCCGAGCTGCGCCGGCGGGCCGCATGGCCGGGATTCGCCGGTGATCTGGTGCTGGTGATCGGCGAGAACGGCCTGGATCTGGCGCCGCGCCTGGGCCTGCCGCCGGAACTCTTGCTCAAGGCGGGCAACTGGCTGGGTCCGCTGCTGGTGGCGGCGGCCGAGGCAGGCGTGCGACGCCTGCTGCTGTTCGGCTACCAGGGCAAGTTGATCAAGCTGGCCGGTGGCATCTTCCACACCCATCACCACCTGGCCGATGGCCGCGCCGAGGTGCTCACCGCCCTGGCGGCCCTGGAGGGGCTGGCAGGTGCCGACCTGGAGGCCCTGCACGGCGCCGCCACCGTGGACCAGGCGATGGCCCAGCTCAGCCGCCACCAGCCGGCTCTGGCCGGCCGTCTGCAGGGGCGGATCGCCGCTGCGATCGAGCGGCGCAGCAGCGCCTACCTGGAGCGCCATGGGGCGGCGGCGATGGTGGTGGGAGCCGTGTTGTTCGCCCGCGATCGGCGGATCTGCGCTGCCGGGCCGGTCGGTGCCCTGCTGCTGCAGGAACTCAGCGCAGGGGTTGCCGGCAGTGCAGAGGGTGGGTCCGCTGCGGAGGCGGCAAAGGGCGACTCCTAGGCTGGCCCGAATGCCCCCTGGGCCGTCCGGCCTGCTCCATGCCCGTTCTTGACGCCGCCTCGCAGTCGTCGCGCCATCCGGCGATCGTGATCCTGGATTTCGGCTCCCAGTACTCCGAGCTGATCGCCCGGCGCGTGCGCGAGACCGAGGTGTTCTCCCTCGTGATGGGCTACACCACCACGGCCGAGGAGCTGAAGGCCATCCAGCCCAGGGGGATCATCCTCAGCGGCGGCCCCAGCTCGGTGTACGAGGCCGGTGCGCCGGTGTGTGATCCAGGAATCTGGGACCTGGGCATTCCCGTGCTCGGGGTCTGCTACGGCATGCAGCTGATGGTGCAGCAGCTGGGTGGAGCCGTGGTGGCGGCCGGCAAGGCTGAATACGGCAAGGCGCCGCTGCAGGTCGACGACCCTGTGGATCTGCTCACCAACGTGGAATCGGGCTCCACGATGTGGATGAGCCACGGAGACTCGGTGGAGCGGCTGCCGGATGGGTTCGCGCGCCTGGCCCACACGGACAACACCCCCGAAGCGGCGGTGGCCGATCACCAGCGCCGCCTCTATGGCGTGCAGTTTCACCCGGAGGTGGTGCACTCCACCTGCGGCATGGCACTGATCCGCAACTTCGTCTATCACATCTGCGGCTGTGAAGCCGACTGGACTACCGCCGCCTTCATTGAAGAAGCGGTGGCCGATGTGCGCGCCCAGGTGGGCGACAAGCGGGTGCTGCTGGCGCTCTCGGGCGGCGTGGATTCCTCCACCCTCGCCTTTTTGCTGCACAGGGCGATCGGCGATCAGCTCACCTGCATGTTCATCGACCAGGGCTTCATGCGCAAAGGGGAGCCCGAATTTCTCACCGACTTCTTCGACACGAAGTTCCACATCCGGGTCGAATACATCAATGCCCGCGAGCGTTTCATCAACAAGCTTGCCGGGGTCACCGATCCGGAGGAGAAGCGCAAGCTGATCGGCACCGAGTTCATCCGCGTGTTCGAGGAGGAGAGCAAGCGCCTCGGCCCCTTCGACTACCTGGCCCAGGGCACGCTCTACCCCGACGTTATTGAGAGCGCCGGCACCAACGTCGATCCGAAAACGGGTGAACGGGTGGCGGTGAAGATCAAGAGCCACCACAACGTGGGTGGCTTGCCGAAAGACCTGCAGTTCAAGCTGGTGGAGCCGCTGCGCCGTCTGTTCAAGGACGAGGTGCGCAAGGTGGGCCGCAACCTCGGCCTGCCCGAGGAGATCGTGGGTCGCCATCCCTTCCCCGGCCCCGGCCTGGCGATCCGCATCCTGGGCGAGGTCACCGACGAGAAGCTCGACATCCTGCGCGATGCCGATCTGGTCGTGCGGGAGGAGATCCGCGATGCCGGCCTCTATCACGAGATCTGGCAGGCCTTCGCCGTGCTGCTGCCGGTGCGCAGTGTGGGCGTGATGGGCGACAAGCGCACCTACGCCTTCCCGGTGGTGCTGCGCTGTGTGTCCTCGGAAGATGGCATGACCGCCGACTGGTCGCGCCTGCCCTACGACCTGCTGGAGCGGATCTCCAACCGCATCGTCAACGAGGTGAAGGGGGTGAACCGGGTGGTGCTGGACATCACCAGCAAGCCCCCCGGCACGATCGAGTGGGAGTGAGTCGGCCGGCCGCTGCCCCGTGGCGGAGGCGAGGTGGGTCCGTTACCGTCGGGGCCCCGGAACCGCCGCGACGTGACCGCCGCTCCTGCGCCATCCAGCGACACTGATCTGCAGCGTCGTCTCCAGCAGGACAGCATCCAGCTGGGTGGCAAGACGATCTACCTCAATCCCTTCCTCTACTGGCGTCGCTTCGACGCCAACACCGACCGCTGGCTGCGCGAACCCGGCCAGCTGGGCGAGGAGCAGATCGAGGCCAACCGCAGCCGCTTCTATCCCGAGGTGGCCTGGGACCTGCTCAGCGAGGAGGAGCGCACCGCCAAGGACGGCGCGGTGGAGATGTTCCTCAAGAGCCTGGAACTGATCAGCACCTTCAACCCCGAGCTCACCGCCGGCCAACTGCTGGAGGTGGAGCGCAAGATGGCCGTGACCAAGAAGCAGGCCTTCGAGCGCTGGGTGGCCCGCTCCCTGCGGCGACGGGAGCAGGATGAACTGCGCGAAAGGCGCCGTTTCGACCGCCAGCGCAGCCTGCTGGCCTGGCGGGAGTGGTGTGGCCTGGAGGTGACCCGCCAGGCCCTGGTGCCCCTGGCCACCCTGCTGGTGATGGCGGCGGCGGCGGGTTGGTGGTGGGGGAGCCAGCAGGCCTGCCGGCCGCCCCTCGGCAGCGGCCCCATCCCCAGCCAGGCGATCGGCACCCCCTGACGCCGTCGCGGCGATCTCCCTGCAGACTGGAGTATCCCGCGTTGCGGTCCATGGCGCCTGATCCCCTCGATGCTCTGCGCCTCTCGTTGATGCAGGAGGTGTTGCCGGTGGGCCTGGCGGCATTGGAGCGGGTGCGCCGGGGTGGACCCCAGGAACTGATCGCAGCGTTCGACGGTGCTGAGCCGGATCCCCTGGATCGCCTGCGCCAGGAGGGGGAGCCGGCCGCCAGTCGGGTGCGCGAGCAACTCGACCAGGTGAGCCCCGGCCTCGGCAATCCGGTGATGAAGGTGGAGGTGCGCGATGTGCCGGCGGAGCCTGCGCAGGCCCCCGCCGCTGAGGATCCGGAGTCCCGGGTTGCCGATTCCACGCTCCTGCAGGCCAGGTTGCGGAGCATTGAGCAGCGGTTGCTGTTGCTGGACCAGCGAACCTTCCAGTCGGCGGAGACCCCCTGACCATGGGGCTGGCAGCGGGTGTCCGCCACAGCGGCATGGGTCGGCAGCCTGCCTGGCTGCTGGCCGTGGTACTGCTGTTCAGTGGGGCGATGGTGCTGCGCCTGGCCTGGCTGCAATTGCATCAGGGGGCTGAAAATCGCCAGCGGGCGGATGAGAACCGGATTCGCCTGGTGCCGCGCAATCCGATCCGGGGTCGCCTGCTCGACCGTCAGGGCCGGGTGCTGGCCACCAGCCGCCTCACTTACAACCTCTACATCCAGCCCCGCCAGGTGAGCGATCAGAGCTGGCCCGCCCTGCGCGATCGCCTGGCCTCGCTCCTCTCCATCCCCGCCAGCCAGCTCGACCAGCAGCGCCGCCAGGGGGGCGACAGCGCCGGTTTCCGCATCCAGTTGGCAGAAGGGCTCAAACCGGAACAGGTGCTGCGCTTCCGGGAACAGGCCGGCAATCTGGAGGGGGCGGAGGTGGACGTGGATGTGCTCCGCCACTATCCCCACGGCCGCCTGGGCGCCCACGTGCTGGGCTACACCAGCGGCATCACCGAGGAGGAATACGCCCGCCTGCGGGAGCGGGGGTACCGCATCCGCGACCGGGTGGGGCGCAGTGGCGTGGAGAAGGCCTTTGAAGCCCATCTGCGCGGCGAGTGGGGCGGCCAGCAGGTGGAGGTGAACGCGGCCGGGGAGGTGCAACGGGTTCTCGGCGAGAAGCCGGCCAGTGCCGGCAAGGACCTGCGCCTCACCCTCGATCTGCCCCTGCAGCAGGCTGCCGAGCGCGCTCTCGATGGCGTGCGCAAGGGGGCGATCGTGGCCATGGATGCCCAGACCGGAGCGATCCGGGCCCTGGCCAGCCGCCCCACCTACGACCCCAACCTGTTTTCACCGGCCCCCAGCCTCAGCCAGTGGCGGGACCTGAATGCCCCTGATGCCCCGCTGCTCAACCGCGCCCTGCAGGGCTTTCCGCCCGCCAGCACCTTCAAGATCGTCACCAGCATCGCCGCCCTGGAATCGGGAAAGTACGCCCCCGATTCCAAAGAGCTCACCACTGCCAGCTTCTGCCACGCGGGACTCTGCTACCGCGACCACGTGAGTATGGGGTCGATCGGTTTCCCCATGGCCCTGGCGCTGAGCAGCAACAGCTTCTTCTACCGGGCTGGCCTGAAGATGGGGCCCGATCCGCTGTTCAAGGCGGCCCGCCAGCTGGGCTTCGGCAGTTCCACCGGGCTTGAGCTGGAAGAGGAGGAGAGTGCCGGCCTGCTGGGCGATCAGGCCTGGAAGAAGAGCGTGCTGGGCGAGTCCTGGACCGCCGTGGACACGATCACTGCCTCGATCGGCCAGGGGGCGGTGCTGGTCACCCCCCTGCAGATGGCCCGGATGTACGCGGCCGTGGCCAACGGCGGCTGGCTGGTGACCCCGCACCTGGTGGAGCGGGCCCCACAGCGCCAGTGGATCGGCTTCCAGCCGCAAACCCTGGCCACCGTGCGGCAGGGCCTGCGCAAAGCCGTGCAGGAGGGCACCGCCAAGGCCCTCAATGACCCCGGCCTGCCGCCGGCAGCGGGCAAGACGGGCACGGCCGAGGATCCGCCGCGGCCGGTGCATGCCTGGTTCGGCGGCTATGCCCCGGCTGACCAGGCCCAGCTGGTGGTGATTGCCCTGGGGGAGAATTCCGGTGGCTATGGGGGCACGGTTGCCGCTCCGATGGCCCGGGCGCTGATGGGCACCTGGTTCCGGCCCCAGCCCTGAGTGGTGATCAGGCGGCCAGTGCCGGTTGCTCCTGCTCCAGCAGGCGGGTGTAGAAGCGCCGCAGCTGGGCGGTGGCCCCCGCCCAGCCCCAGTGCTCGGCTTCGGCCCGGGCAGCCTGGCGCAGGGCCTGGCGCTGCTGGGGATCCCCCAGCAGGCGCTGCACTGCTGCGATGAGGCTGGCAGCCCCGCCGTCCTTGCCGTCCGGGTCGTAGAGGCAGCCGTTCACGCCATCGCTCACGATGTCGGGGATCCCGCCACGGTTGGCGCCCACCACCGGACAGCCGGCGGCCATGGCTTCCAGCAGCACCAGCCCCAGGGTCTCGGTGCTGGAGGGAAACACGAAGGCATCGCCACTGGCGTAGGCGCTGGCCAGTTCCTCACCGGCCAGATAGCCCACGAAGGTTGCGGGCAGGCCGCGGAAATGGGCTTCCAGCTGCTGGCGGTGGGGGCCATCGCCCACCAGGGCCAGGCGGGCGTCGGGGATGGCCTCCAGCACGGGCCGGATCCGCTCAATCTGTTTTTCGGCCGAGAGCCGGCCGATGTAGAGCAGCAATTTGCCGGTGTCGCTGTAGCCCCCCAGCAGCTTGTCGCGGGTGGCCTGCTGGCGCAACTCGGGCCGGAACAGCTCGGTATCCACCCCCCGCTGCCAGAGGTCGGTGTGCTGGATGCCCTTCTCACTTAATTCCTGCACCATGGCCGTGGAGGTGCAGAGGTTGAGGCGGGCCTGGTTGTGGGCCGCCTTCAGCAGCTCCCACAGCAGTGGCTCAAGCATGCCCATGCCGTAGTGCTCCAGGTACTTGGGCAAGTGGGTGTGGTAGCTGGCCACCAGCGGATAGCCCCTGGTCCTGGCCAGCCAGATGCCGCCCAGCCCGAGCACCGCCGGGTTCACCACGTGCACCAGGTCCGGCTGAAACCGCTCCAGGGCTTCGGCCACCGCTGGGCGGGGCAGGGCCAGTTTCAGCTCGGGGTAGAGGGGCAGCGGCATGGCCGGCACCCCCACCACCCGCGCTCCCATGTAGGTGTCCGGGGCCCCCTCGGGGCAGAACACCACCACCTCATCGCCACCTGCCGCCAGGTGCTGCACGGTTTTGGTGAGGCGCGTCACGATCCCATCCACCTTGGGCAGGAAGGTCTCGGTGAAGAAGGCGATCTTCAAGGGGATGGGCCGCGGCGCTGGGGTCAGACGGCCTGGATGGCCTGGGCCTGCCTGCTGGTCCAGGCCGACACGCAGGGAATGCGGCTGCGATCGCAGCGGTCGGCCCAGCGGCGGGCCACATCCACCACCTCGGCCAGCAGGCCGTCATCGAGGGTGGTGGGGTTGAGGCCCAGCTCGATGAAGCAGCGGTTATCCACGATCAGGTCGTTCTCCACCGCCTCGTTGCGGGGATTGGGCAGGTGGTTGATCTCAGCGCCAGTGAGGGCGGCCACCTTGCTGGCCAGTTCGCCCACCTGGTGGCTCTCGGTCATCTGGTTGAAGATCTTCACCCGCTCGCCCTTGCTTGGCGGGTTTTCCAGGGCCAGCTGCACGCAGCGCACGGAGTCGCGGATGTGGATGAAGGCCCGGGTCTGCCCACCGGTGCCATGCACCGTGAGCGGATAGCCGATCGCCGCCTGCATCAGGAAGCGGTTGAGCACGGTGCCGTAGTCACCGTCGTAGTCGAAGCGGTTGGTGAGCCGCGGGTCGCGCTCGGTGGCCTCGGTGTTGGTGCCCCACACGATCCCCTGGTGCAGATCGGTGATACGCACCTGATCATTCTTGTTGTAATAGAGGAAGAGCAGCTGATCGAGCGTCTTGGTCATGTGATAGACACTGCCGGGGCTGGCCGGGTGCAGGATCTCCTCCTCGAAGCGGCTGCCATCGGGCTGGGGTACTTCCACCTTGAGGTAGCCCTCCGGGATCGTTGCCCCGCGGTGGGAGCCATAGCCATACACCCCCATGGTGCCGAGGTGCACGATGTGAATGTCGAGCCCGCTCTCCACGATGGCGGCCAGCAGGTTGTGGGTGCCGTTGACGTTGTTGTCGACCGTGTAGCGCTTGGTGGCGCTGCTCTTCATTGAATAGGGAGCGGCGCGCTGCTCGGCGAAGTGAACCACGGCATCGGGCCGTTCCTCCAGCAGCAGGTCGAGCAGGCGCTGGTATTCGTGGGCAATGTCCAGGTGCTCGAAGCGCATCGCTTTGCCGCCGGTCTGCTCCCAGGCCCGCAGCCGGTCGGGCATGGTGGCGATCGGAGTCAGCGATTCCACCGCCAGATCGATGTCGATCTTGCGCCGGCTGAGGTTGTCCACGATCAGCACGTCGTGGCCCTGATCGGCCAGGTTCACGGCACAGGGCCAGCCGCAGAAGCCGTCGCCACCCAGAACGAAGATCTTCATCGCTGCAAACCCCGGCCATCACCCTGAATGCGGCTGGGGATCCCAGCATGTCGCAGACAGGCTCGCGAGATGCAAGCTACTACAGGCATTAGGCCCCAACGGCCGCCCCTCAGTGGCTGATTCCGGCCGAGACAGCGATCAACAGGGCCACCAGCAGGGTGCCGCCGATCAGCAGAGCTCTGCGGCTCTGGCTGGAGCGCTCACCCTCCTCCATCACCACCATCCGGGGTTCACGGGCGAAGGCATTCAGTTTGCCGCCATCTTCCTGGGTGACCTGCATGGGGTGTGTCTCCGGTGGAGGTCACCCTATGGATCCCGCTCGGTGGCGACCAGCGGGAGCGCCCCAGCCGGCACGGAACTTCATGTGGGCTGGCCCCCCACCCGGCCCTGCAGGGGGGAACTGGCACTGGCCTGGGCCCGCACCGGCAAGCGCCCGGCCTGAAGGGCGGCGCGGCCGGCCTGGCAGGCCTGGGCCATGGCACGGGCCATCACGGCGGGATCGCCGGCCAGGGCGATGGCGCTGTTGATCAGCAGGGCATCGGCGCCCATTTCCATGGCCTGGGCCGCATCGCTGGGCACGCCGATGCCCGCGTCCACCACCACCGGCACCGTGGCGTTCTCGATGATCAGGGCGATGTTGGCGGCGTTGCGGATGCCCTGGCCCGAGCCGATCGGTGAGCCCAGGGGCATCACCGTGGCGCAGCCCGCCTCCTCCAGCCGCTTGGCCAGCAGTGGATCGGCGTTGATGTAGGGCAGCACCGTGAAGCCCTCCTTCACCAGCTGCTCCGCGGCTTCCAGGGTGCCGATCGGATCGGGCAGCAGGTGGCGGGTGTCGGGGATCACCTCCAGCTTGATGAAGGTGTTGTCCTCCTGACCGGCCAGCTTGGCCAGCTCCCGGCCCAGCCGGGCCACCCGTACGGCTTCCTCAGCGGTGGCGCAGCCGGCGGTGTTGGGCAGCATCCAGATGCGCTGCCAGTCGATCGCCTCCATCAGCCCCTCGTGGCCGGCGGCCTGGCTCTGCACGCGCCGCACCGCCACGGTCACGATCTCGCAGGCGCTGGCGGCGATGCTGGCCTGCATGGCCTGCAGGCTCGGATATTTGCCGGTGCCGGTTATCAGCCGGCTGCGAAAGCTGCGGCCGCCGATCACCAGGGGATCAGCGCCCGAGGTCCCGGAAACGGCCTGTGCATGGGCCAGGTCTGGACAGACGACATCCACGGCTGTGTCCGGCATCACGGGGTCTACGGCTCTAGCCTCCCATCACACCAACTCTCCGCCGCCTTTCCGCCGTGTTCCGCATCGCCGCCCGCACGCTGCTGTTCTGCGGCCTGCCCCTGCTCACCAACGCTGCTCTGGCGGCCACGCCCCTGGGCAGCGACGCTTTCATCCCGTTCAATCCGCCGGTGGCGGGGATGCTCGGCGGTGACGGCATCGTCGGCTCCGAGGCCGTGGAGACGTTCGATCCGGTGGCCCGGGCCCAGCTGCTTTCCCAGCAGATCAGCCGCACCTGGAGTGGCACCTACCAGTCCTTTGATACCGGCGCGGTGGTGCCGGTGGAGCTGCAGCTCTCCTCCCTCGAGGCGATGGGCCAGATCGTGAACCTGCGCGGCACGATCACCATCGCCGGTGTCGTGGTGCCGGTGCAAGGGAATCTCAATGCGGAGTCCGACCAGCTGGATCTGCTGGTGCTCTGCGACTGCAAAGACGTCGCCGGCCTGGAAATCGGGGGTTCCTTCTCCGGTCTGCAGGGTTTCCAGCTCTCCGGCTGGCAGGCCCCCCGCCTCACCAACCAGGGTGGTCGTCTGGCCCTGCTGCCGATCGCCGCACCGGCTGCCGCCTCGGATGGCCAACCAGCAGTGGGCAGTCCGGTGCGGGGCCTGTGGTGAAGGCGGCGATGGCCGAGCCGTGGGAATCAGCCCACGTTCCCCTCTGAACCTGATTGCCTGGGTCCCGGGCTGATCCCCAGGGTGCGCTCCAGCCGTTGCAGCCGCTTGCGGGCCGTTTTGTTGCTGCCGTCCAGGGCCAGTGACTGCTGGTAGGCCTCCTGGGCCTCATCCAGCTTGCCCTGCTTCTCAAGAGCGAAGGCCAGGTTGTTGAGGGCCACCGGATACTCGGCCTTGGCGGCCAGGGCAGAGCGGTAGTGGCGCACCGCTGCCTTGTAGTTGTTCTGAGCCGCCAGACCAAAGCCCAGGGCGTTCTGGATCAGGGCCCGGGCTTCACTCGGGTCGTTGTTGGCCTCAGCCAGCTTCAGGGCCCGTTTCAGGTTGTCCACCGCCTGGCCATAGAGCCGTTTGCGGAGCTGAACCGAGGCCAGTTCATAGAGAGTGGCGGCATCGCCCGGTGCGGCCTCCCCAGGCCGGTCAAGGCGGGCCAGGGCCAGCTCATCGCGCCGTACACGCCAGATCTGTCGGCCCACCACCACGGCGACCACAAGCAGAATCGCGACCAGCCCGAACAGGTAGGCCTGGGGCAGGAGGTTGTCCAACGGGACCGAGTGGGTTAGGGGGAGTGGATGGGGTGTGTTGGTTGGGCGGGAGCTGGAGGGCTTGGATCAGGAGCGGGCGGCGCCCACCACGCTGGTGAAGCTGCCGGGATCCAGCACTGCCAACTGGGCCAGCATCTTGCGGTTCAGGCGTACATCCGCTTTCTTCAGGCCGCCCATCAGCTTGCTGTAGCTCATGCCGTTGAGGCGGGCAGCTGCGTTGATGCGCGCGATCCAAAGACGGCGGAAGTCGCGCTTGCGCCGGCGGCGGTCGCGGTAGGCGTTGCAGAGCGCCTTCATCACCCGCTGATTGGCGGTGCGGAACAGGGAGCCGTTGCCGCCACGGAAGCCCCGGGCCAGGCGCAGGATCTTGTTACGGCGTTTGCGGGCGACGTTGCCCCTCTTGACGCGGGCCATGGCAGGGAATCAGGTGGGTTCGGGTTGGGGTCGGATCGGCGGAGGGCCGTGCTCAGGCGTAGGGGAGCATGGCGCTCACGTTGTCGGCATCGCGCTCGTCAACGACAGCCATGGTGCCCAGGTAGCGCTTGCGCTTGGGGCTCTTGTGATCGAGCAGGTGGCTGCGGAAAGCCCGGCGGCGCAGGAACTTGCCGCTGCCCGTGGCCTTGAACCGCTTGGCAGCTGCTTTGCGGGACTTGAGCTTCGGCATGTCTTCCGGCGCGGCACAAACAAACAGAGTACGACGTCACCCCCCCCCATCCCCGGTCCTCCTTCAGGATTGGGGCAGTCCTGTCCCCTGGCCTTGCCCCTCCTTCCTTCGCTGCCTGCGCTCCATCCCGCTCTGGTGCGGATGGCCGGCGTGCTGCCGGTGTTGCTGGCGGGAGGCTGTCAGGCCGCCACGCCCCTGGTGCCTGGCCTGGCCCCACCGGACCCCTTGCACTGGCCCGTCAGCGAAGCCCCCCGGGTGGATCCTGGCCAGCCGGTGCTCTGGGTGGCCCTGGCCTCCCGCCTGCGGCCGTCCACGCCGCTGCAGCTCACCGCCGCAACGGGGATGGTGACCCTGGTCACCGCCGATGGCGCCCGCTACCAGGCCCCCCAGCTCGAGCTGCACTGGCGTCAGCAGCCCCTCAATCCCCCCATGCGCCTGCGCCGCCAGGTGCTGGGTCCCTTCGCCAGCTACGAGAGCGCGGAGGAGGCGGCTGCCCGCTGGCGGCAGGCAGGCGTGGCGGCGGTGATTGCCTACCCCAGGGACTGGGAGGTGTGGGGGCCTGCGGATGCCCCCCTGCCCGATGGGCTGGGGCCGGCGCGCCGGATTGAGCAGGATCTGGCCGAGCGGTCGGTGCTGGAGCTGCGCCGCTCCGGTGGATCGGTGGTGCTGGAGGGTCCCGTGACCCTGGAAGCTCCCCAGGGTCTGCGCTGGCAGGGCGGGGTGTTCGCCGGCCCGTTCACCCTCCTGCCGGATGCCCATGGCGGCTGGACGCTGGTGGAGCAGGTGCCTCTGGAGCGCTACCTCCAGGGGGTGGTGCCCCATGAGATCGGCGCTGGTTCGCCGCCGGTGGCCCTCGCCGCCCAGGCGGTGCTGGCCCGAACCTGGGCGCTGCGCAACATCCAGCGCTTCGCGGTGGATGGCTATCACCTCTGTGCCGACACTCAGTGCCAGGTGTATGCCGATCCGCGCCATGCCGGTGCCGCCGTGCGCCAGGCCATCGACAGCACCCGCCACCAGGTGCTCTCCTGGCAGGGAGCGCCGATCCACGGCGTGTATCACGCCACCAACGGTGGTGTCTCCGCCGGTTTCCAGGAGGTGTGGCGCGGCGCTGCCCTCCCCTATCTGCAGTCCCGGGTGGATGGCGTCGCGGCCGTGCAGGCGCGCTTCCCCCTGCCGCTGCCAGGCGGCCAGCTGCCGGCGCTGTTGGCCAGCCGGGATTTCTATGGCGCGGACCATCCGCGCTTCCGCTGGAGCCGCAGCCTGGATGCCGCCCAGATCCGTGAGTCCCTGCAGCGGGTGGCACCCCAGCTGGGAACGCCCCAGCAGGTGAAGGTGCTGGAGCGGGGCCCCAGCGGCCGGGTGCTGGCCCTGGAGATCCGCGCTGGCGGCGGAGAGCCCGTGGTGCTTCGCCTGGATGCCATCCGCCGCAACCTCACCCAGCTGCCCAGCACCCTGTTCGTGGTTGAGCCCCAGGGGCCTGGACGCTGGAGTTTCGTGGGCGGTGGCTTCGGCCACGGCGCCGGGCTGTCCCAGGCTGGGGCCATCGATCTGGCCCGGCGTGGCTGGACGCTGCGGGTCATCCTGGAGCACTACTACCCCGGCACCCAGCTCCAGCCCCTCTCAGCCCTGGATGCCAAGGCCCTGGGAGGAGCCCCTTAGAGTCCGGGGGCTTCCGGGATTGCCATGGCCGGGATTGGTCCTGCCACCGATCACCCCCCGACCAGTGCCCAGGTGGTGAGTGCCAGCCAGCGAAGGCGCGGCAAATCGGCCCTGTTTCTGGTGGCCTGCGGAGTGGCCGGCCTGGGCCCCCACTGGCTGGAGCCCGGCCTGCGCCTGATGCCCGCCAGTGCCTTGGCGCTGCTGCTGGGGGGCTACAGCATTCGCACGGTTCTGGTGCCGGCCCTGAGTCGCACCAGGGGGGCTGGCGGCGGCGAGAGCGTTCCTTTCGCCGCCGGCCAGGCCGAGCAGCACGACTCCGCGCCGCCAGCTCCGGCTGTGGATGTGGTGGTGGCTGCCCGGGATGAGCAGGCGGTGATCGGGCGGCTGGTTGAGGGCATCGCCCGGTTGCGCTATCCCAGCGACGCTCTGCGCCTTTGGGTGATCGATGACGGCAGCAGTGACCGCACGCCCCAGGTGCTGGCGGAGCTGCAGGCGGACCATCCCTTTCTGCGGGTGCTGCGGCGTGAACCCGATGCCGGTGGCGGCAAGTCGGGCGCCCTCAACCTGGCCCTGCAGCATGTCGAAGCTCCCTGGATGCTGGTGCTCGATGCCGATGCCGACCTGCAGCCCGACACCCTGGAGCGCCTGATGCCCCTGGCCGAGGGGGGTGGCTGGGCGGCGGTGCAGCTGCGCAAGGCAGTGGCCAATCCGGACGCCAACTGGCTCACCCGGGCCCAGGCGATGGAGATGGCATTGGACACGGTGGTGCAGGAGGGACGGCTGAGCGTGGGTGGGGTGGTGGAGCTGCGTGGCAATGGTCAGCTGCTGCGCCGCTGCGCCCTGGAGCAGGTGGGGGGGTTCAACGAGGACACGGTCACTGACGATCTCGATCTCAGCTTCCGGTTGCTGCTCCACCGGCAACCCCTGGGCGTGCTCTGGGATCCCCCGGTGAGCGAGGAGGCGGTGCTGGGTCTTCCGGCCCTGTGGCGCCAGCGCCAGCGCTGGGCCGAGGGGGGCCTGCAGCGCTTCTTCGACTACGCCCCAGGCCTGCTCTCCGACCGCCTCACCCCAGGCTGCAAACTCGATCTGCTCTGCTTCTTCCTACTCCAGTACGTGCTGCCGGTGGTGGCCGTGGCGGATCTGCTGGGGGCCTTGATCACCCGCAGTCTTCCCACAATCTGGCCGCTCTCCTTTGTGGCCTTCGGTCTCTCGGGTATCTCGATCCTGCAGGGCTGCCGCCGTGGCGGTGAGGGTCCCCAGCTGCCCCGGATGCACCCCGCCAACCTGCTGCTGGGAATCCTCTACCTGGGCCATTGGTTCCTGGTGATTCCGTACACCAGCCTGCGCATGGCCCTGCTGCCCAAGCGGCTGGTGTGGGCCAAGACCCTCCACCTCGGCGAGGATCCGGCCGCGGCCTGAGGGTTCCCTCCCCCCTACTGCTCAGGCGGCGTCTGCGCCTTCGATCTCCTCGAGGGGCCCGTCGATCTCCACCACTTCGCCGTTGAAGAACTCGGCGAGCTGCCGGGTCTTCTCATCCAGGTGCGACGGCATCCGCCGCGGTTGCTCGTCGGCTGGGAGGCTGGGCTGGGGTTTGCTCTGGGGCGCTGGCGTCGGGGCCGGCGGCGTTTTGGCTTGCGCTGGAGGTGCGTCGCCGGACGGGGGGCGCGGGAGGGGCGCTGGAGTGGGCGGCAGGGGGGAAGGCGCGTGGAAGTGCTGGGGCGGCAGTGGCGGTGGCGGCTGGCTGGAGGCCGGCGGCGGCTCCCCGGAAGCCTCGAGGGTGAGCTGGCGGCTGCCGCCCAGGGCCCTGCTGATCGCCTGCTCAACCAGGGCCTGGCGGGTCTGCACCATGGCCATCCAGGTGGTCGCCACCTGCACCACCGCCCTGTGGTCGTCCAGACGCACCAGGCGGGCCTGCTGTGAGAGCAGCATCCGGGTGGACGGCAGTTCCAGGCTGGCCAGGATCCGGGTCCAGAGTTCCGCCAGGCTCCCTGTCTGAGCGGCGGCGGGGACCGCCTGCTCCGGGGCTGGAGCTCCGGCCGCAGGACCGGCGTCCGTCGCAGCTTCCAGGATGGTGGGGGCTGCTGGGCGGGCAGCAGGTGCGGGCGCGGGAGTGGTCGCGGCTGGGATTGCGGTCGCTGCGCTGGCGGCGGCTGTGGTGGCCGTGGCCTCGTCCAGCAGCCCCAGCAGGAGCACTTCCAGCCACAGGCGAGGGTTCACGCTGTGGCGCAGTTGCTGCTCGCTGCCGCGCAACTGGGCCTGCCAGTGCAGCAGGCGGGCCTTGCCAATCCGCCTCGCCACGGCGGGCAGGTGCTCGCGCAGCTGGGGTGACACAGCGGTGAGTTCCAGGCGGTCAGGTGCCACTCCGGCCAGCACCAGATCTCGGAGCAGGCTGGCCAGACCCTGGAGCAACGCCGCCGGCTCCCTACCCCGTTCCAGCAGCCCCCTGCAGGTTTCCAGCAGGCCAAGAGGTTCACAGTCGGCCAGGGATCTGGCCAGCTCCAGCAGCTCCTGTTCCGGCACCGCCCCCAGCAGTTCCCACACCGCGGCTGCTTCCACCGGTGGCGGCAGCAGGCTGAGCTGATCCAGCAGACTCTCGGCATCTCGCAGTCCGCCCTGGGCCCGCTGAGCCACCACGTGCAGGGCCTCGGCTGTGATCGCGATCGCCTCCTGCTCGGCGATCCAGCCGAGGTGCTGTTGGAGAGCGGCCAGGGGGATGCGGCGAAAGTCGAAGCGCTGGCAGCGGCTGAGGATCGTGGGCAGAACCCGCTGGGGGTCTGTGGTGGCCAGCACGAACACCACCCGCGGCGGCGGCTCCTCCAGGGTTTTCAGCAGGGCGTTGAAGGCTGCTGTGGAGAGCATGTGGCACTCGTCCACCACGTACACCTTCCAGCGCGCCTGCACCGGCGCGAAACGGGAGCGCTCGATCAGTTCGCGGATGTTGTCCACGCCGGTGTTGGAGGCGGCGTCGATCTCGATCACATCGAGGGCATTGCCGGCGGCGATGCTGGTGCACAGTTCGCACACGCCGCAGGGCTCCGGGGTGGGCCCGTCACTGCCAATGCAGTTGAGCGAGCGGGCCAGGATGCGGGCGCTGGATGTTTTGCCGGTACCCCGCGGGCCGCTGAACAGGTAGGCCGGCGCAATCCGGCCCGAGCGCAGGGCATGGCCCAGGGTGGCGGCGATCGCCTCCTGCCCCACCAGCTGGTCGAAGCGCTGGGGGCGGTATTTGTGGTGGAGGGGCTGGTAGGCCGAGGACATGGGGGCCGCGGGCCTCGGGAGGAGGCGTGGAGCTCGAGGCTACCGGGCCTTCAGGGTGGGTCTGCGGGTTCGTTGGGGCGATTGCCGCTTTCGCCGGCGGCGCCGATCAATCCCTGCAGGCGCTGGTCCATGGCGGCCTCCAGGTCCTCCACCTCCGCGAGTTGATCGGCCAGCTTCTGGGCTGCGCGGCGCAGCCCCTCGAACTGGCCCTCCCCCCAGCGGGCTTCGGCCCGGGCCAGTTCCCCATCCAGCTTCTCCTGCAGGCTCTGGCGCAGGCCCTCCAGCTGCTCCAGGCTGCGGCGGGCCAGATCCACGCCCTGCTCCAGCTGCTCGCGATCGATCCGCAGGGCATCGAGGCGCACGCCCTGGCGCAGCAGCAGCCTGGCGCCGCTCAGCACGGCAGCCGGCAGCCACTGGCCGAAGGCCAGGGCCCCCAGGCTGCCGGTGTGCAGCCAGTCCTCCACCTGGGTGCTGCGGTGGCGTCCCGTCTTGCACCAGTGGGCGAAATGCTCGCAGTTGTTGAACAGCAGGTTGTAGTCCTGCTCTCCCAGCCGACCCATGGCCCGCCGCAGGGTCACGCCCGTGGGCGAGCAACTGCCCTCGGGGTAGGCGACCACGCTCAGGGGCTGCTCCCGGCTGAACTCCTGCAGGGGGCTGCGCAGGATCTCCCGGCCCTCCAGGTAGTGGGCCACGGTGCCGTCGCCCAGGTCGATGCCGTGGTGGTTGAACAGGCCGTGCTGGCGAGGAACCTGCAGGTGATCGGCGGCGGCCAAGGGTTGGGGCGGCGGGAGCGGGCAGGGGGCCCGGATCAGGCGCTGGCCTGCTGGGCTCCCTCCATGCTGCCGCCCAGCTGGACCACCTGGCCGCGGGTGCGCTGCTCCACCAGGTCGCGGGTGATCGTGAAGCTCTTCACATCGCGGCGCGAGGGCAGGTCGTACATCACGTCCAGCATCAGCTCCTCCACGATGCCGCGTAGGGCCCGGGCGCCGGTCTTGCGGCGGTGGGCTTCGTTGGCGATGGCCTCGATGGCGTCGGGCTCGAACTCCAGGGCCACCTCATCCATGCTGAGCAGGGTCTGGAACTGCTTCACCAGGGCATCGCGCGGTTCGGTGAGGATGGCCTGGAGCGCATGGCTGTCGAGTGGTTCCAGCACCGCGCTCACGGGCAGGCGACCGATGAATTCGGGGATGAGGCCGTACTTCACCAGATCGTCGGGTTGCAGGTGCCGCAGCACTTCGGCGGCCTGGCGCTCCTTGTTGCTGCGGGCCCGGCCGTTGCCATCGGGGTGGATGAAGCCGATGGCGTTGCGGCCCATGCGCTTCTGCACCACGTCCTCCAGGCCCACAAAGGCGCCGCCGCAGATGAACAGGATCTGACTGGTGTCGATCTGGATGCAGTCCTGGTAGGGATGCTTGCGGCCCCCCTGGGGGGGCACGTTGGCCACGGTGCCCTCCAGCATCTTCAGCAGGGCCTGCTGCACGCCCTCGCCCGATACATCGCGGGTGATCGAGGGGTTCTCGCTCTTGCGGGCGATCTTGTCGATCTCGTCGATGTAGATGATGCCCCGCTGGGCCTGCTCCACATCCATGTCGGCCTTCTGTAGCAGCCTCAGCAGGATGTTTTCCACGTCCTCGCCCACATAGCCGGCCTCGGTGAGCGTGGTGGCGTCGGCCACGGCGAAGGGCACCTCCAGCATCTCGGCCAGGGTCTGGGCCAGCAGGGTCTTGCCGCAGCCGGTGGGTCCGATCAGCAGGATGTTGCTCTTGTGCAGGCGGGTGGCGGTCTCCGCCGCCTCACCCTTGCCATCGCCCTGCCAGGCCAGCCGTTTGTAGTGGTTGTAGACGGCCACCGAAAGGGTTTTCTTGGCCTCGTCCTGCCCCACCACCTGGCGGTCGAGGAAGGCCTTGATCGCCTGGGGTTTGGGTACCTCGGCCAGGGTTGGCGCCGGCTTGGCGGTCTTCTTGGCCGGTGCTTTGCTGCGACTGGGTTCCGGCGCATGGCGACCCGCACCATGGCTGTGGCCGTCCACCAGTTCCTCGTCGAGGATCTCGTTGCAGAGGTCGATGCACTCGTCGCAGATGTACACCCCTGGGCCGGCGATCAGTTTGCGCACCTGGTCCTGGGACTTGCCGCAGAAGGAACACTTCAGGTGGGCATCGAACTTGGCCATCGGCGGAGTGGGCCGGAGCGGAGATCCGGGTCAGGTGAGCAGGGAGGCCGTGGGGGCCTAAGGGAAGCATTGCCCCGGTCCCGGGGATCGTCAGCCGACCTTAACGATCAAATCAAGGAAGAGGCTCATGATCAGCCCGCCACGTCGGTGTGGGCGGTGTCGGTGACCACCCGATCGATCAGGCCGTATTCAACCGCCTCTGCGGGCGAAAGGAAGTGGTCGCGGTCGGTATCTTCGGCGATTTTCTCCAGGGGCTGGCCGGTGTGCTCGGCCAGCAGGCCATTGAGGGTGTCCTTGAGATACAGGATTTCCCTGGCCTGAATCTCGATGTCCACGGCCTGGCCCTGGGCGCCGCCGAGGGGCTGGTGGATCATGATCCGGGCGTTGGGCAGTGCCAGACGCTTGCCCCTGGTGCCGCCGGAGAGCAGGAAGGCCCCCATCGACGCCGCCAGGCCATAGCAGATGGTGACCACATCGGGGGCCACCTGCTGCATCGTGTCGTAGATGGCCAGGCCGGCTGTCACCGAGCCGCCCGGGGAGTTGATGTAGATCTGAATGTCCTTCTCGGGATCTTCCGCTTCCAGAAACAACAGCTGGGCAACCATGGCATCAGCCACGGTGTCGTCGATGCCGGTGCCCAGAAAGATGATCCGCTCCCGCAACAGGCGCGAATAGATATCAAAGGCCCGATCCCCCTTGCCCGACTGCTCCACCACGGTGGGCAGGACCCCAGGGGCAGCCATCGGATAGCCAGCTGCCGTTGCCTCGGGGCGGCAACCCAGCCAGCGGCTCTGCACCGGGTGGCAGCGCAGGGCCGACGGTTCGAGCATGGGCGGGAGGGCGTTGGACACGCGCAGCGGCGAGGGATCAAACCAATCTATGGGGGACAAAGCCTCGGCGGGATCAGGGCCCAGCCCGATCGCGAGCTGGAGGTGCTCACCTTCAGGCCTGGTCGCCGGCTTCGGCAGCAGCTTTCTCGCTGATGGTGCTGTTGCTTTCCAGCCAGTCGAGCAGCTTTTCCTGCAGCAGGTCGTCGCCCACCACCTGGCGCAGGCGCTGGGGATCGATGTTGCCCTGCTGGCTGATGCCCCGGCTCACCTCCTTCACCTTGGCCTCCAGCTCAGCCTCGGCCACCTCGATCGCCTCGGCCTTGGCCAGGGCCTGGAGGGCCAGGCTGCGGCGCAGGCGCTGTTCCGCTTCCGGCCGGGAGGTGTCCATCAGCGAGCGCACCAGATCCGGCGTGAACAACTTCTTGACGTCCATGCCCTGCTGGGCGATCTGGCCGGCGGTCTGCTCGATCAGGTTGCGGATCTCCTGCTGGATCAGGGTTTCAGGCAACTCCACCTCCAGCTCCTCCACCAGGGCGCCCAACAGGGCGTCGTGGCGGGCGGCCTTGGCGCGGCGCTCGGCGTCGTCCTTCAGGCGGGTTTTCAGCTCCTCGCGCAGTTCCGCCAGGGTCTGCTTGTCGCTGGCCTGCTGGGCGAAGGCGTCATCGAGGGCGGGCAGCTCGCGGGTCTTGAGCTCCTTGAGGCTGATCTCGAAGCGCGCCTTGCGGCCGGCGGCATCCTCCTGGGGATAGCTCTCGGGGAACTGGCAGTCCACCGTCCTGGTGTCGCCCACGGCCATGCCGATCACCCCCTCCACGAAGCCGGGGATCATGCGGCCCTCCTCCAGTTCCACCTCCATGGCATCGCTGCTGCCGCCGCTGATCGCCTCGTCGGTATCCGCATACACGCCGCTGAAGCTGAGCACGGCCACATCGCCGCTGGCGGCCGGCCTGTCCTCCACGGGCACCAGGGTGGCCAGCTGCTTGCGCGACTGGTCGAGCAGCTCATCCACCCGGGCCGGGTCATAGACGATCGTTTCAGCCTCAGCCTTGAGACCCTTGGTTTTCTTCAGGCTCGGGCTGGGCTCCACGTCCAGCTCCAGGGTGATGGTGAGGTCGCTTCCGGGCTGGAAGCGCTCCAGCACCACCTCGAAGCCCTCGCTCAGTTCCGGCCTGCCCAGGGCGGCCACCTTCTCGATCTCCAGGGCGTCCCGGCAGGCGCCCTCCACCAGATCCTCCAGGGCGGTGGCGCGGATGCGCAGGGGGCCGATCTGCTGGAGCAGCACGGGCCGCGGCACCCGACCCTTGCGGAAGCCGGGCAGCTTCACCGTGCGGCTCAGCTTCTCCAGAGCCGCGTCGTAGCTGGCCTGGCTGCGGCTGCCGGGAATGGCCACCTCCAGGGCGACGCGGCTGCCGGGCCTGGGGCTGGCCGTGACCTGGAGCGATGCTGGCGAGGAGGACTGGGCCGCAGGGGCGGCTTGGGCAGCTGGACTCATGGGAAGACTCTGCAGCCTGCGATCCTAAGAAAGTGCTTGGCGGGCTCTGGATCGGCAGCTGGATCGGCAGTATTGTGTTTGGAACTACGGATTCCGCCTGCAGGGTGCCGAATCTGCTGATCCGAGATGGGCTGAGCCTGGTCTCGATCCAGCTAAGACGCTTTCACAGCCCATTCCACGCAGCTACACCCACCAGCTACATCCACCCAGCCAGGCTCATGCAGCCAGCTTGAGCCGCACCAGCCCACGTCCGGTTCCCTCAGGGGCGACCAGGCGCCAATCATTGGTCAGACCTGCCGCCAGCCTCAACTCACGACAGGAGCCGGTCGTGCCGGTTTGAGCAATCACCTTTCATCCACGTCGGTCAGTCCACCCGTTCCAGTTCTCTCCCTTCCGACCCCCATCCATCCGTCCAGGCCCCGCACACGCCTTGATCTCCGAACCCAGCCCGTCCTGACCCTGTTGCGTCTCAGCTGCAACCGCCGGGACAGGCGCCCCTGATCCCGGCTTCCCCTCCGCCCGGTGCCAGTCACCTCCCGCTTCAACGCACCAGCCCCTTCCCTTACCCGTTGTTCTCCTTGACCGCTGTCCAGACTGAGACCGTCACCAGCGCCTCTGCCCTGCCCAGGCGCCCGCTGCGTGTGGCTGTGCTCGGGGCCACAGGGGCGGTGGGTCAGGAGCTCCTGGCCCTGCTGGACGAGCGCCGGTTTCCGGTGGCTGAGCTGATTCCGCTGGCGTCCCCCCGTTCTGCCGGCCAGACCCTGGCCTGGCGCGACCGCGAGCTCACGATCCAGGCGGTCGAGGCCTCGGCTTTTGCCGGGGTGGATCTGGTACTGGCTTCGGCCGGGGGTTCGGCTTCCAGGCAGTGGGCTCCAGTCGCCGCAGCCGCTGGGGCCGTGGTGATCGACAACTCCAGCGCCTTCCGCATGGACCCTGCGGTGCCCCTGGTGGTGCCCGAGGTGAACCCCGAGGCGGCCTTCAGCCATCACGGGATCATCGCCAATCCCAACTGCACCACGATCCTGCTCACCCTGGCCCTGGCCCCTCTGCAGGCACGCCGGCCGATCCGCCGGGTGGTGGTGAGCACCTACCAGAGCGCCAGTGGCGCCGGTGCCCGCGCCATGGAGGAGCTGCGCCAGCTCAGTCGCACCGTGCTCGACGGCGGCGAGCCGGTGAGTGAGGTGCTTCCCCATTCCCTGGCCTTCAACCTCTTCCTGCACAACTCCCCCCTGCAGGCCAACGGCTACTGCGAAGAGGAGCTGAAAATGCTCAATGAGACGCGTAAGATCATGGATCTGCCCGAGCTGCGCCTCTCGGCCACCTGCGTGCGGGTGCCGGTGCTGCGGGCCCATTCCGAGGCGGTGAACATCGAATTCAGTGAGCCCTTCCCGGTGGCCGAGGCCCGGGAACTGCTGCGGGCCGCGCCGGGCGTGGAGCTGCTCGAGAACTTCGAGGCCAACCGCTTCCCGATGCCCACCGACGTGACGGGTCGGGATCCCGTGGCGGTGGGGCGGATCCGCCAGGATCTCAGCGATGCCAACGCCCTGGAGCTCTGGCTCTGCGGAGACCAGATCCGCAAGGGCGCCGCGCTCAACGCCGTGCAGATCGCCGAGCTGCTGCTCCAGGATCCGCCCAACCCAGGAGGTGCCGCTTGAGCAGTGCCGCGCACCTGCCCTGGAGCCAGGCTCCGTTCGGCCGGGTGGTCACCGCCATGGTGACCCCCTTCCACGCCGATGGCAGCGTGAACCTTGACTTGGCGGCCGGGCTGGCCGATCACCTGGTGGCCAACGGCTCCGATGGCCTGGTGATCTGCGGCACCACCGGTGAATCGCCCACCCTCAGCTGGGCCGAACAGCACGAGCTGTTTGCGGCGGTGCAGGGCGCCGTGGGCGGCCGCGCCAAGCTGATCGCCGGCAGCGGCAGCAACTGCACCGCCGAGGCGATCGAGGCCACCCGCGAGGCCGCGGCCCGCGGCGCTGACGGTGCCCTCGTGGTGGTGCCCTATTACAACAAGCCACCCCAGGACGGGCTGGAGGCCCACTTCCGCGCCATCGCCGAGGCGGCTCCGGAGCTGCCGTTGATGCTCTACAACATCCCTGGTCGCACCGGCACCAGTCTGGCCCCGGAAACCGCGGCCCGCCTGCTCAATCTGCCCAACGTGGTGAGCTTCAAGGCGGCCAGCGGCAGCACCGAGGAGGTGAGTGCCCTGCGCGCCGCCTGCGGCGAGCGCCTTGCTATCTATTCCGGAGATGATGCCCTCACCCTGCCGATGCTGGCTGTGGGTGCCGTCGGCGTGGTGAGCGTGGCCAGCCACGTCGCCGGACCTCGGATCAGCGCCATGATCGAAGCCTTCCTCAGCGGTGACCTGCCAGCGGCGCTGGCGCTGCATGAGCAACTGCTGCCCCTCTGCAAGGCCCTGTTCTGCACCACCAACCCGATCCCAGTGAAAGCTGCTCTTGAACTCAGCGGCTGGCCGGTCGGTGCCCCCCGTCTTCCCCTCTTGTCTGCAAGCGACACCGTGAAACAACTCCTCTCCGAAACCCTGGCCGCCCTGCGTCCCACCTGACGCCAAGGCTGATCCGGTTCACATTTTCAAGTTCTTCTTCAACGCTTACATGTCCAATTTCAATCAGAGTCAGAACGGCGCAAAACAGCCTGCCCTGCGGGTGATCCCCCTCGGCGGTCTGCACGAGATCGGCAAGAACACCTGCGTGTTCGAATACGGTGACGACATCATGCTGGTGGATGCCGGACTGGCATTCCCCAGCGACGGCATGCACGGCGTCAACGTTGTAATGCCGGACACCAGCTATCTGAAGGAAAACCAGAAGCGCATCCGCGGCATGATCGTGACCCACGGCCATGAAGACCACATTGGCGGCATATCTCACCACCTCAAGAACTTCAACATCCCGGTGATCTACGGGCCGCGGCTGGCCCTATCTCTGCTCACGGGCAAGATGGAAGAGGCCGGTGTGATGGATCGCACCGTTCTGCAGACCATCGCCCCCCGCGATGTGGTGAAGGTGGGTCAGCACTTCTCGGTGGAGTTCATCCGCAACACCCACTCGATGGCCGACAGCTTCTCGCTGGCCATCACCACCCCGGTGGGCACGGTGATCTTCACCGGCGACTTCAAGTTCGACCACACCCCGGTGGATGGTGAGACCTTCGACATGGCGCGCCTGGCCCACCACGGTGAGCAGGGGGTGTTGTGTCTGTTCAGCGACTCCACCAACGCCGAGGTCCCCGGCTTCACCCCCAGCGAGCGGGCGGTGTTCCCCAACCTGGATCGCCACATCGCCCAGGCCGAGGGCCGGGTGATCATCACCACCTTCGCCAGCTCGATTCACCGGGTGGCGATGATTCTGGAGCTGGCCCTCAAGAACGGCCGCAAGGTGGGCCTGCTGGGCCGCTCCATGCTCAATGTGATTGCCAAGTCGCGCGAGCTGGGCTATATGCGCGCCCCCGACGAGCTGTTCGTGCCGATCAAGCAGATCCGCGACCTGCCCGATCGCGAAACCCTGCTGCTGATGACCGGCAGCCAGGGCGAACCGCTGGCCGCTCTCAGCCGGATCTCCCGCGGCGAGCACCCCCAGGTGCAGGTGAAGCCCACCGACACGATCATCTTTTCGGCCAGTCCGATTCCAGGAAACACCATCTCGGTGGTCAACACAGTGGATCGGCTGATGATGCTCGGCGCCAAGGTGGTGTACGGCAAGGGTGAGGGCATCCACGTATCCGGTCACGGCTGCCAGGAAGACCAGAAGCTGATGCTGGCCCTCACCAAACCGAAGTTCTTCGTGCCGGTGCACGGCGAGCACCGCATGCTCCAGTGCCACAGCAAGACTGCCCAGTCGATGGGCGTGCCAGCGGACAACATCCTGATCATCGACAACGGCGATGTGGTGGAACTCAGCGCCGATTCGATCCGCAAGGGGGATCCGGTGAAGGCCGGCATCGAGCTGCTTGACGCCTCCCGCAACGGCATCGTCGATGCCCGCGTGCTCAAGGAGCGCCAACAGCTGGCCGAGGACGGAGTGATCACCCTGCTGGCGGTGATCAGCACCGATGGCGTGATGGCGGCGCCGCCGCGGGTGAATCTGCGCGGTGTGGTCACGACCGCGGATGCCCGCAAGCTCAGCCTCTGGGCCGAGCGCGAGATCACCTGGGTGCTGGAGAATCGCTGGAAGCAGCTCTGCCGCGTCAGCGGCGGCCAGGCCCCGGACGTGGACTGGGTGGGCGTGCAGCGGGAGGTGGAGCTTGGCCTCCAGCGCCGCCTGCGCCGGGAGTTGCAGGTGGAGCCGCTGATCATCTGCCTGGTGCAGCCGGCTCCCGCAGGCACCCCCGCCTACAAGGGGCGGGCCGATGCCGAACCCGACAGCCGTCCTGCTCCCCGCGGTCGTGGGGGACGCGGACCTGGCGAGCGTCAGCCCCGTCCCGAGCGCCTGGAGCGCAGCTCCCAGCCCCAGCCCCAGCGCCAGTTGGCCACCGTTGCGGCCAGCCCCGCGCCGGTTGCCACTGCCGCCAGCCCAGCTCCAGCCGCTGCGCCGGAGCCCGAATTCGCCGGCCGTACCCGCCGTCGCCGTTCGGCTGCCGCAGGCTGATCAGGGCAGCTTGATCCGCAACAGACCCCGGGAGAGATCGTCCAGCTGATCGGCGGTCAACTCCCCGGGACTGTCGCCGGCTGAGCTGTTGTCCTCCCCGGGACTGGTGAGTTCTTCAAGGACGAGCTCCTGCCGCAGCAGGGGATCGGCCTGGGCTACGGCGATCTGGTCTGGTTCGTCCACAATCTCGCCCACCAGTTCAGGTTCAGGCTCGCTCAGCCGTTCAGGCTCCGCCGCTAGCCCAGGCTCCTGCTCCTGGGCAGAGGCTTCGGGGTCGGGCTCCGGTGAGGCGGCGATTGCCGGAGGATCAGCGGCAGGCGAAGGACGCTCCGGCTCCTCCACGGTATGCCCGCTCTCCTGCCCAGCGTCAGCCAGTTCGCTCAGCCACGGCGATGCGTCGTCGCTGGCGGCCGCATTCGTTGCGGCCCCTGCCGCAGCGGGAGCGCTGTCGGTCAGCCAGGGTGCCGCCGCCTGGGTGATCGGGAGTTGTGCCTCAGCTTCCCGGTCGCATTGCGCCAGTCCCTGTTGGGCGATGTCCCGCAGGGTGGGCTCCTCGCAGTGCTCGAGCACGCTGGCGTAGTAGTGCCGGGCTCCTGAGGGGTCTGTCAGGCCGTAGAGCCGGGTGTGCCCCAGCAGCAGCACCAGCCGCAGCTGCAGGGGGTCGGCCGGGTTGGGCTCCAGCTCCGCCAGCAATCCCTGGCTGAGGCTCTCCACCTCAGGCCAGCGCCGTTCGCTGTAGGCGCGTTCGATGGCGCTGTAGCGCTCTTGCAGCTTCTCCGGCGGCAGGCTCATGGGCTGGGCCTAGACCTCACGACTCAGCCACAGTGTGCGGGCGCGCCAGTGCAGCTGCCAGCCATCGCCCAGATGACTCCGGCCCGCACTGCCCGTGTCCTGCAGCCGGTCGAGCACCCCATCCAGGATGCGGCTGGCACAGCGGCGCCGGCCCAGGCGCTCCAGCCAGGCCTGGATCAGCTGGCCCTGGTTGGCCCGCTGCAGCGGCTCCAGCCCCCTGCGGTCCAGGGCTGGCTCCAGCCCCCCCGCCGGCGCCTGGATTTCCAGGGTCTTCAAGGCCAGCACCAGCAGTTCCTCCTGGGCCAGCTCCGCTTCGGCCAGCTGCTGGGCCGAGCGGGCCATGCGCCGGGCGGCCCCGGGGTGGAGGCTCTCCAGCACGGGAATCACCTCCTGGCGCACCCGGTTGCGGCTGAACTGGAGCTCCAGGTTGCTGGAATCCAGCCACAGCGGCAGGTCCAGCTGTCGGCAGATGCGGGCGGTGTCGGGTCGGCTGAACGCCAGCAAGGGCCGCGCCAGCTCGATTCCCGGAGCCAGCACTCGGCTGCGCCCCAGGCTGGCCAGGCCGCGGCGGTGGCTGCCCCGGGCCAGGTGGAGCAGCAGGGTTTCGGCGCGGTCGCTGGCGGTGTGGCCGGTGACCACCCGCCGGCTGGCCAGCTGGCGGGCCCGCAGCGCCAGGCAGCCGTAGCGCCACTCCCGGGCGGCCGCCTCGCTGGGTGACTCCCCAGCGCCGCGCTGCCAGCTGTCGAGCAGCAGGGGCAGCTCCCGCCCCCGCGCCCAGGCCTGCAGCTCCAGGGCCTGGGCTGTGGAGTCCCGGCGCCAGCGGTGGTCGCCGTGCCAGAGCACCAGCCGCCAGCGGTGCTGCGGCTGCAGGTTCAGCAGCAATCCCACCAGGGCCATCGAGTCCTGGCCTCCGGACACCGCCAGCAGCAGGGGCTCCCCGGCGGGAAGCAGCCCGGGGTGGCGCAGCAGCAGGCGGTGCAGCCGGTGGTGGTCGCCGGTCCAGGCCGTGGCGGACCTCGGGTGGGAGAATCACTCCACTGTGCTTTCTTCCGGCATGTCGCGCTTCGATCGCCTGCCTGCCCCGCTGCGCTCGTCCCTGCTGCAGCGCCGACTGCTCAAGGTGATCGCCGGTCTCACCAATTTCGATGCCGGCAGCGTGGAGCGCATCAGCCGGGCCGCGGGCCGCGGTGGCGCCGACCTGCTGGACATCGCCTGTGATCCCCAGCTGGTGCGCCTGGCGGCCGAGGTGAGCGGTCTGCCCGTGTGCGTGAGCGCCGTGGATCCCGAGCTGTTCCCCGCCGCTGTGGAGGCCGGCGCGGCGCTGGTGGAGATCGGCAACTACGACGCCTTCTACCCCCTGGGTCGCCTGTTCGACGCGGCGGAGGTGCTGGAACTCACCCGCCGCACCCGCCAGCTCCTGCCCGAGGTGGTGCTCAGCGTCACCGTGCCCCACATGTTGCCCCTCGACCAGCAGGAGCAGTTGGCCCTGGATCTGGTGGACGCCGGAGCCGACCTCATCCAGACCGAAGGCGGCACCAGCGCCCGTCCTTTCAGCGCGGGCAGCCTCGGTCTGATCGAGAAGGCCGCCCCCACCCTGGCTGCTGCCCACGGCATCAGCCGTGCCCTGGCCGCCGCTGAGCTGCAGGCACCGGTGCTGTGTGCCTCCGGCCTCTCAGCCGTCACCGTGCCGATGGCGATTGCCGCCGGCGCCAGTGGCGTGGGTGTGGGCTCGGCGGTGAACAGGCTCAGCGACGAACTGGCGATGGTGGCTGTGGTGCGCGGCCTGCGCGAGGCCCTGGGCCGCACTCAGGGCGTGGCCATCTGAAACCAGGCGGCTCAGGCAACCCATCACGCTACGCTTTGGCTAGCTTGCGAGGGCCTGCAAGCGCCTGGTGATGGGTTCTCTGCTCTGGTTGCTGCAGTGGCCGGTGCGGGCCGCTGTGTTGCTGATGGTGGCCGCATTGCCCCTGGGGGTGGAGATCGAGGGCTATGGCGTGGCCCTACTCTCGGCTGTGGTGATCGGCCTGCTGGGTACCCTGCTGCTCTGGCCGCTGCGGGTGCTGCTCGGTCCGGTCTGGGCGGTGACCAGCCTGGGTGGTTTGATCAGTCCGGTCACCCTGCTGTTCAACTGGCTGATCAGTGTGGTGCTGTTCGCCCTGGCGGCCTGGCTGATCGAGGGCTTCACCCTTCGCCGCGGCCTGTTCAGTGCCGTGCTGGGCTCGGTGGTCTACGCGCTGATCTCCACGGTGCTGTTGCGCTTGTTCGGGCTGGAGGTGCCCCTGACCCGGGTGGCCGCCCTGGCTGGCGCCTGAGCGTGATCCCCTGAACCACGGCCCAGGCAGCGGCCAGAGAGAATGGGCAGATGGCCGGCCCCTTTCAGCTCCACGCCCCCTACGAGCCCAAGGGTGACCAACCCGAGGCGATCAAGGGCCTGGTAGCCGGCGTGGAGAACGGCGAGCGCTTTCAGACCCTGCTGGGGGCCACGGGCACCGGCAAGACCTTCACAATCGCCAACGTGATCGCCCGCACCGGGCGTCCCACCCTGGTACTGGCCCACAACAAGACGCTGGCGGCCCAGCTGTGCAACGAGTTGCGGGAGTTCTTCCCCAACAACGCCGTTGAATATTTCATCTCCTACTACGACTACTACCAGCCGGAGGCGTATGTGCCCGTCTCCGATACCTACATCGCCAAGACGGCGTCGATCAACGAGGAGATCGACATGCTGCGCCACTCAGCGACCCGCTCGCTGTTTGAACGCCGAGATGTGATCGTGGTGGCCTCGATCAGCTGCATCTACGGCCTGGGGATTCCCAGCGAATACCTCAAGGCCGCGGTGAAGTTCCAGGTGGGTGACACGCTCAACCTGCGCGGCTCCCTGCGCGAGCTGGTGAACAACCAGTATTCCCGCAATGACGTGGAGATCTCCCGCGGCCGCTTCCGCGTGCGCGGCGACGTGCTCGAGATCGGCCCGGCCTACGAAGATCGGCTGGTGCGCATCGAGCTGTTCGGCGACGAGGTGGAGGCGATCCGCTACGTGGACCCCACCACCGGCGAGATCCTGCAGAGCCTGGAGACGATCAACATCTACCCGGCCAAACACTTCGTGACCCCCAAGGAGCGTCTGGCCGATGCGATCAAGGCGATCCGCGCCGAACTGCGCGAGCGCCTCGATCTGCTCAATGGCCAGGGCCGGCTGCTGGAGGCCCAGCGGCTGGAGCAGCGCACCACCTACGACCTGGAGATGCTGGAGCAGGTGGGCTATTGCAACGGCGTGGAGAACTACGCCCGCCATCTGGCTGGCCGTCCCGCCGGCACACCGCCGGAATGCCTGATCGACTACTTCCCCGACGACTGGCTGCTGGTGGTGGATGAGAGCCACGTCACCTGCAGCCAGCTGCAGGCGATGTACAACGGCGATCAGAGTCGGAAGCAGGTGCTGATCGAGCACGGCTTCCGCCTGCCCAGCGCCGCCGACAACCGGCCGCTGAAGGGGGAGGAGTTCTGGCAGAAGGCGCGTCAGAGCATCTTTGTGAGTGCCACCCCGGGCAACTGGGAGCTGGCCGAGAGCAAGGGCCAGGTGGTGGAGCAGGTGATCCGGCCCACCGGTGTGCTCGATCCGATCGTGGAGGTGCGGCCCACCGATGGCCAGGTCGACGACCTGCTGGGCGAGATCCGCACCCGTGCCGAGAAGCGGGAGCGGGTGCTGGTGACCACCCTCACCAAGCGCATGGCCGAAGACCTCACCGACTACCTGGCCGAAAACGGCGTGCGGGTGCGTTACCTGCACTCAGAGATCCACTCGCTCGAGCGGATCGAGATCATTCAGGACCTGCGCAATGGTGAATACGACGTGCTGGTGGGGGTGAACCTGCTGCGCGAAGGCCTGGATCTGCCGGAGGTGTCGCTGGTGGCGATCCTCGATGCCGACAAGGAGGGCTTCCTGCGGGCTGAGCGCTCCCTGATCCAGACCATCGGCCGGGCCGCCCGCCACATCGAGGGTGTGGCCCTGCTCTATGCCGACAACCTCACCGATTCGATGGCCAAGGCCATTTCGGAGACGGAGCGGCGCCGGGCCATTCAGCACACCTACAACCTGAAGCACGGGATCACGCCCACGCCGGCAGGCAAGCGGGCCGGTAATTCGATCCTCGCGTTCCTGGAGGTGTCGCGCCGGCTCAACGACGAGCAACTGGAGCAGGCCACTGAGCAGGCCGAGCACAACGAAGTGCCCCTCGATTCCCTGCCGGAGCTCATTCAGCAGCTGGAAGACAAGATGAAAGCTGCCGCCAAGAACCTGGAGTTCGAGGAAGCCGCCAACCTGCGTGACCGGATCAAGGGGCTACGCCAGAAGCTGGTGGGCAAGGCCTGAGCACTGGGGCCTGGATCAAGCGGGGGCTTCGCTGCCCTCCGCCCTGTGGCTCACGCTGCCGCCCAGCTCGAAGGCGGCATGCACGGCCTGCAGGGCGCGGACGCCTTCGGCTTCGGCCACCACGCAGCTGGTGCGGATCTCGCTGGTGGCGATCAGCTCGATGTTGATCGCTTGATCGGCCAGGGCCCGGAACATGCGGGCGGCGGTGCCGGGGGTGCAGGGCATGCCGGCGCCGACGGCGCTCACCCGGGCGATGGCGGAGCCTTCCTCAAAGCGGGCGCCGGGCCATTGCTGCAGCAGAGGCGCCAGGGCCTGCTCGGCCCGCTGGCGATCGTCGCGCTTAAGGGTGAAGGTGATGTCCTTGCCGCCCGCCGTGGTGCGCTCGGACTGCACGATCGCCTCCACGCTGATGGCCGCGTCGGCCAGGGCCCGGCAGACGGCGGCGGCGGTGCCGGGCCTGTCGGGCACGCGGCGCACGGCCACCTGGGCCTGGCCCAGATCCAGTGCTATCCCGCGGACGGCCGGATCACCCAGGTGGCACGGCTCGGGGTTGTGGCGCAACTGCCCTTCGCCCAGCTCGAAGGCGTCGGCGGCGGCCCGCAGGGCCTTGGCCCCCTGATGGCCAGCCACCAGACAGCTCACCTTCACTTCGCTGGTGGCGATCAGGCGCAGGTTGATGCCACTGCGGGCCAGGGTGTCGAACAGGCGGGCGGCCACGCCGGGGCGGCCCATGATGCCGGCGCCGGCGATGCTCAGCTTGGCCAGGCCGGCCTCGGCGCTCAGCTGGGCGCCGCCCTCCTCCCCGGGGCTGGCCCCCAGGCCGGCCAGCACCTCCCGGCACACCAGCTCACCGCGATCCAGATCGGCCTCGGCCAGGGTGAAGGCGATGTCGTTGGAGGCGCCCTCGTGGGTGGCCTGCACGATCAGGTCCACGTTCAGGCCTGCGGCGCCGAGGGCTTCGAACAGCAGGGCGGCTACGCCCGGCCGATCCGGCACATGGGCCAGGGCGATCACGGCCTGGTGCTCCTCCAGTTCGGCCCCGTCCACTGGCCGACCCAGTTCCAGGCCGCCATGGCCGATCGGGCGGGATGGGCCGCTGGTGAGCAGGGTGCCAGGGGCCTCACTCCAGCTGGAGCGCACCACCAGGGGCACGCCGTAGTTGCGGGCGATCTCCACGGCCCGCGGGTGGAGCACGGCGGCGCCGAGGCTGGCCAGCTCCAGCATCTCGTTGCAGCTCACCTGCTCCATCAGCTGGGCGTCGGCCACCTTGCGCGGGTCGGTGGTGAGCACGCCCGGCACATCGGTGTAGATCTCGCAGGCTTCTGCCCCCAGGGCTGCCGCCAGGGCCACCGCCGAGGTGTCGGAGCCGCCGCGGCCCAGGGTGGTGATCTCCGGGGTGCCGGCTGCCGAATTGCTGGTGCCCTGGAAGCCGGCCACCACCACCACCTGCCCTTCGCTCAGCAGATGGCGCAGGCGATCGGTGCGGATCTCCAGGATCCGGGCCCGCCCGTGGGCCGACTCGGTGACGATGCAGGCCTGGGTGCCCGTCATTGAGGTGGCCGGCACCCCCAGGCTGTGCAGGGCCATCGAGAGCAGGGCGATCGACACCTGCTCGCCGGTGGCCAGCAGCATGTCCATCTCCCGCTGGGGCGGGTCGCTGCACAGGGCCCGGGCCAGGCCCGTGAGTTCGTCGGTGGTGTGGCCCATCGCAGACACCACGATCACCAGATCGTGGCCCTCCTCCCGGCTGCTGGCAATCCGCCGGGCCACCGCCTGGATGCGCTCCACATCGGCCACCGAGGTGCCGCCGAACTTTTGAACCAGCAGGGCCATGGTCGCGCGCGGCGGCGGGCTGAGCAGCTGCTGATTATCCGTCCCGGCTGGCCAGCAGGAAACCGTCGCGAAAGGCATCGCCGGGATCGGCGCCCCGTTTGAGGTCGGCCTCCACCTCCAGCAGCTGGCCCAGCAGGCGCAGGAACAGGGCTGGCGGTTTGCCGCGGATCTGCTTGCGCATCACGTAGATCCGCTTGGGGTTGCCGATGCCGGCGGCCCTGGCGATCACGGCCACATCGTTTTCGCCCTTGCGCTCCAGCAGGGCCACCCACAGCCAGCCGCGGATCTGGCTGGTGAGTGAGGCCACGATCCGCAGGCCCGGCTCGTTGGCGGCCAGCAGGGCATCCACGAGGGCGATGGCGTCGGCGGGTTTGCCGGCCAGCAGGGCATCGCCCACCGCCAGGGCGCTGGTGCTCTGGCCGCCCACCAGGGCCTGCACCGCGGCCAGGGTGATCGCGGCAGGCTGCCCAGCTCCCGCCACAAACACACTCAGCTTTTCCAGTTCGCTGGCCAGGCGGGCGCTGTCGCTGCCGATGGCATCGGCCAGGGCCTCGGCGGCGGCGGGTTCCAGCTGCAGGCCCAGCTCCCGTGCGGTGCGGGCCACCAGCTCCACCTGGCCCGCCCCATCCCAAATGGCTGGCAGGGCGAAGTTCTGCTCGAACACCGCGCCGGAACCCGCCTTGGCCAGCTTCTGCAGGACCTTGGTGGTGCGCAGGCGGCCATCGGGCTTGGCTGGATTCACCAGCATCAGGTGGCAGCTTTCGGGGATCAGCTCCAGGCTGGCTTCGAGCTGGTCGGCAAGCTCAGCCGGGCACTGGTTGCAGAACGGGCTGCGTTGCAGCAGCACCAGCCGAGCGCCGCCGCCGAAGGGCGGGGTACGCGCCTCCTCCAAGGCCTGGGCTGCCTGGGATGGGTCGTTGCCGTCGAGGCGGCTGAGGTTGATCGCCGCCCAGGCCGGATCCACCAGCCGCTCGATCAGCCCGTCCACTGCCCGGGTGCGGGCTGCCTCGTCGTCGCCCCAGAGCAGGTGGATGGGCATCAGCCGGGGTTGGTGAGATTGGGTGGAGTGGACCTGGACAAACCAAGAATGGGCAGGTCGTTGCAGCCGGCGAAGTCGCGATCGTGGGTGACGAGGGCTTGAGCGCCGCCCTGCAGGGCTGTGGCCAGCTGCAAGGCATCGGGAAGGCGCAGCTTGTAGCGCGCCCGCAGCCTGGCGGCGCTGGTGGCGATCGCCGGCGTGAGGCTGGCCAACTGGAAGCTGCCAGGGTCGCAGAGGGCAGCGGCGTAGCGCTCCGCCAGCTCGTCGCGACCCTGTTGGAGCGGGCCGGTGAGCAGCTCGGCCAGGGTGATCGTGCTCAACAGACCCTGCCAGCGGCCTGCGTCGAGGCCGTCGAACAGGGCGGCATAGGCCGCTGCCCAGCGGGGATGGCCTTCCAGCCAAAAGATCAGCGGCGCCGTGTCGATCGCGATCAGGCTGCCCTCGGGCAGCTGGGCGAGCTGGAGCTCCAGGGCTGGACCCGCAGGCTGCTCAGTCCCAGTCGCCATGCTGTTGATCCACAAACTGGGCTGCATCGCTGCCCCAGCAGCCTGCTCCCGTGCCCCGCAGGGCCCGCAAGGGGGCACGGTGTCGGTGGGGCATCTGTTGGACAGGCACCAAGGCCGCCACGGCAACGCCGTGTTTCTGAATCACCGTGGGCTCGCCCCGTCGGGCCCGCTCCAGCAGCTCGGGCAGGCGCCGTCTGGCCGCTTCTGACCCCAGAGCTTCCATGCCGGCCTCGCTGCGATGATTCTGTACGGACTGTACGGAATTTCCGGGTGCTCGACCATCCGATCTTCAGCGAGAGCATCCGCCGCATTCGCCTGCTGTTGGCGGAGCAGGCCGAGCTGCTGGCGGGGCTGACGCCGCTGGAGCGCGACGTGCTGGAGCGCTGCATCCACAGCAGCGGCGATGTGGCGATTGCCCCCGAGCTGCGCTTCGGCCCTGCGGGGGTGGGTGGCGCCTGCGGGCGGGCTGCGGCGGCCCTGGCGGCCGGGACGCCGATCCTCACCGACACGGCCATGGCGGCGGCGGCGGTGGCGCCGATGGCGCGGCGCACCTTCGGCAACCGGGTGGCCTGCGTGCTCGATTGGGCCCCCGCAGCTGCTCCCGAGGGTTCCACGCGCACGGCGGCGGGTATGGCGGTGGCGCTGGCGGAGCTGGCGCCGGGCGCGGTGGTGTTGATCGGCAGTGCCCCCACGGCCCTCGAGGTGCTGCTGGAGCAGGTGGCAGGTGGCGCTCCGGCGCCGGCCCTGGTGATCGGCATGCCGGTGGGGTTTGTCGGGGTGGCGGAGAGCAAGCACCACCTGGCTGCGAGTGGCCTGGCCCACATCCGGCTCGAGGGCTCCAAGGGTGGAGCCGGACTGGTGGCCGCGGCCTGCAATGCCCTGCTGCGGGCGGCCTGGCTTCAGGCGACGAGCGCCCCGTCCGCCTGAGCTGGGTTGCGCGACTCGCGGGGTAGGGCCGGTTCCAGGCTGATCTGGCTGTTGGCCTCGATGCGGGCCAGCACCTGGCGGGCGCGCTGCAGCACGGGGGCGGGCACGCCGGCCAGGCGGGCGGCTTCGATGCCGTAGCTGCGGCTGGCGCCGCCGCTCACCACGCGGTGCAGGAAGCGCAGGCTGTCGCCGGTTTCTTCCACCAGCACCTGGGCGTTGGCCACGTTGGGCCGCTGGCCCGCCAGGGCGTTGAGCTCGTGGTAGTGGGTGGCGAAGATGCTGCGGGCGCCGAGGCCGCCCAGCTCGGGCGGGGTGGCCAGGTGCTCGGCCACCGCCCAGGCGATCGAGAGGCCGTCGAAGGTGGCGGTGCCGCGGCCGATCTCATCGAGCAGCACCAGCGAGCGCGGCGTGGCGTGGTGAAGGATGTTGGCGGTTTCGGCCATCTCCACCATGAAGGTGGACTGGCCGGCCGCCAGGTCGTCGCCGGCGCCGACACGGGTGAAGATGCGATCGGCGATGCCCAGGCTGGCGGATTGGGCCGGGATCCAGCTGCCCATCTGGGCCATCAGCTGCAGCAGACCCGTCTGGCGCAGATAGCAGCTCTTGCCGCTGGCGTTGGGGCCGGTGAGGATCAGCAGGTCGGGGAGCGGCTCGGCGTCGCCACAGGCGAGCGCTGCTGCTGAACCCAGGGCCACGCCGTTGGGCGTGAAGGGCTCCTCCACCAGCAGCTGCTCCACCACCGGGTGGCGGCCGGCCTCGATCTGCAGCAGGCGGGCTTCGGGACCCTCGGGGTCGGTGATCTCGGGGCAGCAGTAGCCGCCGATGGCGGCCACCTCGGCCAGGGAGGCCAGGGCGTCGAGCTCGGCCACCAGGCGGGCGGCGCTGCGGATGGTGGCGGCCTGCTCGCCCACCTGCACCCGCAGGACGCAGAACAGCTCGTACTCCCGCTGGGCGGCGCGGGCCCTGAGCTGCTGGATCTGGCCCTCGCGCGCCTTGAGATCCGGGGTGACGAAGCGCTCCTCGTTGGCCAGGGTCTGGCGGCGGATCCAGTGCTCCGGCACGGCGCCTGCCTTGGCCCGGCTCACGGCGAGGAAGTAGCCGAAGGTGCGGTGATACTGAAGCTTGAGGGTGCTGATGCCGCTGGCGCGGCGCTCGGTGGCCTCCAGGTTGGCCAGCCAGGCGTCCTGGTCGTCGAGCTGGTTGCGCAGATTGTCCAGAAGTGGATCCACGGCGTCGTGGATCAGGCCGCCCTCGGTGAGGGAGAGGGGCGGGGTGTCGAGCAGGGTGTGGCGCAGCTTGGCGGCCAGCTCGGCCAGCTCTGGCCAGGGGCGGGCCAGGGCCTGTAGCGGGGCGCTGCTGGTGTTGGCCAGCTGGGCCGCCAGCAGGGGCAGGCGCTCCAGGCCATCGGCCAGGGCCACCAGGTCGCGGGCGGACGCCGTGCCGGCGCCGGCGCGGCCGGCCAGGCGCTCCAGGTCTGCCATGGGCCGCAGCAGCCGCCGCACAGCCAGGCGCAGGGGGCGCCCCGCCACCAGCTCGCTCACCCCGCCCTGGCGCCTGAGGATGGCGGCGCGATCCACCAGCGGCGCCTCGATCCAGCGGCGCAGGCAGCGGCCGCCCATGGCGGTGTGGGTGCGATCCAGCGCCCAGAGCAGGGATCCCTGCAGCTGGCCGCCCAGCTGGGTGCGGGTGAGCTCCAGGTTGCGGCGGGTTGCGGCATCGAGCACCAGAGCGTCGCCGGTGTGCCAGCTGGTGGGCAGGTCAAGGGGCACCCGGGCCTGGGTGGTGGCGGGGGCGTTGCTGGGGCTGCGATTGGTGTCGTCGAGGTAGTGCACCAAGCCGCCGGCGGCCCGCAGGGCCAGGGGCAGCTCGCCCAGGCCCAGGCCGTCGAGACTGGCCAGCCCGAAGCGCTCCTTGAGGGTGGCGCTGGCTTCCGGGGCTTCAAAGGGCGTGCGGGGCAGGGGCGTGAGCAGCAGGCCGGCCGGGCACCAGGGGGGTGCATCGCCGGGGCCGCTGTTGCCCGCGTCGGCGGCCGCCAGTCCCCCAGGCCAGAGCACCTCGGCAGCGTCCGCCTGCAGCAGCTCCTGGTGGAGGGCATCACTGCCCGCGCGCTCGGTGACCCGGAATTCGCCGGTGCTCACATCGGCAACCGCCAGGCCCCAGCGCAGGCCACACCGGTCCGGGTCCCGCTCACGCTCGCCCGCAGGACTGTCCAGCACCACGGCGCAGAGCCAGTTGTTGCGGCGGGCGGCGAGCATGCCCTCCTCCAGCACCGTGCCGGGGGTGAGCACGCGGGTGATCTCGCGCCGCAGCAGCTCACCTTTCGCAGCTGTGGTTTCCACCTGATCGCACAGGGCCACGCAGTGGCCGCGGCGCACCAGTTCGCCGCAATAGCGCTCGGCGGCGTGGTGGGGGATGCCGGCCATCGGCACCCGGCCGATCGCCCTGCCGCCCTCCTTGCCGGTGAGGGTGAGCTCCAGCAGGCGCGAGGCGGTGAGGGCGTCCTCGAAGAAGCACTCGAAGAAGTCGCCCAGGCGGTAGAGCAGCAGGCGTTCGGGGTGGGCTGCCTTGAGCTCCACGTAGTGGCGCAGCATCGGCGTGAGCTGCTGGGGGTCCACCAGGCTGTGGTGGTGCCAGGCGGGCAGGTCGCTGTCTCCCTCCCCTGGGCGCTCGGCCGAAGGCGCAGCAGGGTTTTCGGGCGCCGTCTTGGCTGGGCCGGGATGGGGGTGTTGCCGCCGTTGGCGGGGACGCTGGGCAGCCTCGCTCAGGGCCTTCGCATCAAGCGCTTCCCCAGGTTGTTCTGCTGAGGGACGTTCCCCCCCACTGCTCGCCCCACCTCTGGAAGCTCCGAACAGATCTCCCTGGATCTCCAGGCCGGCGATCAGCGAAAGCTGCTGCTCTGCTTCCGCCGCCACGGGTCCCCCAGGTGCTGGCAGCGATCGTAGGGCGGCTGGCCGACATCGAGATGTGAAGCAAGCCGCTGGAGACGCGGGGTCTGCGTGTGAGAATCCGCCCACTGACCGGTCGGCCTGCCCCTGAGCCATGCAGATCCTCAACACCCTCTCCGTCCTGGCCCTGGTGGTGATGTCCTTCGCCCTGATCGTGGCTGTGCCCGTGCTCTACGCCAGCAGTGAGGACAGCGGCCGCTCCAACCGGCTGATCCTGCTGGGTGGCCTGGCCTGGGTGGCCCTGGTGCTGGTGAACTGGGGCATCAGTTTTTTGGTGGTCTGAGCAGCCGTTTTTGGTGGTCTGAGCAGCCGGGCTCGGCCGAGGCCGATGCCCAGCCAGCATCCGTTTCTTAAAGGGCCGTCCGCACTGCGCGGGCGGCCCTTGCTTTTAGGCTGCATCCCTCACTCGACGCCACGGCTGTGGCGGCATACCCGTGGCCAGTTTCGAGGGACAGTTCAGCGGTGCCAGCGGCCTGCGGGTGGCGATTGTGGTGGCCCGTTTCAACGATCTGGTCACCGGCAAGCTGCTGAGCGGCTGCCTCGACTGCCTCGGCCGCCATGGCATCGACACCAGCCCCAGCAGCAGTCAGCTCGATCTGGCCTGGGTGCCCGGCAGTTTCGAGATCCCGCTGGTGGCCCAGCGGCTGGCCGCCAGCGGCCGCTACCAGGTGGTGATCACCCTCGGGGCCGTGATCCGCGGGGACACCCCCCACTTCGATGTGGTGGTGGCGGAGGTGAGCAAGGGGGTGGCCGCGGTGAGCCGGCAGACCGGTGTGCCGGTGATCTTCGGGGTGCTCACCACCGACACCATGCAGCAGGCCCTGGAGCGGGCCGGTATCAAGAGCAATCTCGGCTGGAGCTATGCCCTGCAGGCGATTGAGATGGGGTCGCTGATGGCGGCCCTCCCTTGACCAGCAGCACCTGGGGCGTGGCATCGCTGAAGCCCAGCTGGCGGTAGAAGCCGGCGCTGTTGGTGGTCATCAGATACACCCGCTCCACCCCTTGCAGGGCCGGTGCGGCCAGCAGGGCCTCCACCACGCGGCGCCCCAGGCCCCGGCCCTGCAGGTCGCCGGCCACCACCACATCCCAGAGCACGGCCCGGCAGAGTCCGTCGCTGGTGGCCCGGCCGAAGCCCACCAGTCGCTTGCCGCGCCAGAGGGTCACCACCGCCTCACTGCCGGCCAGCAGCCGGCGCAGCTGGCGGAAACTGCGGCCCTGGGCCCAGAAGGCGTGCTTGTCGAGCAGGCGCTGAAGCTTGAGCAGGCTACGGCTGGGGCGCAGGTCTGGGCCCAGGCCCAGCCAGCGCAGGCCGGGAGCGCCGCAGGCGTGCTGGACGAGCTGGATCTGGGCCATCGCCTCAGGGAGATGACTGCATCCTCCCAGCGCGCAGGACCGGCCTCAGTAGGCTGCCCCCACTGCTCTGGTAGCCGATCTCACCATGCTCAAGCTCCTGCTGGGTGATCCCAATGCCCGCAAGCTGAAGCGCTACCAGCCGATCGTCTCCGACGTGAACCTGCTGGAGGAGGAGATCGCCCCCCTCTCCGACGACGAGCTGCGCGGCCTCACGGCTGAGTTCCGCCAGAAGCTGGCGAGCGTGCAGGAGGACTGCCGCAGCCGCGGTCTGTCCAGGGAGGCCACCCTGGAGCGGGAGCGCGGCCTGCTCGATGAGCTGCTGCCCCAGGCCTTTGCCGTGGTGCGCGAGGCTGGCAGGCGGGTGCTGGGCATGCGCCACTTCGACGTGCAGCTGATCGGCGGCATGGTGCTGCACGACGGCCAGATCGCCGAGATGAAGACCGGCGAGGGCAAGACCCTGGTGGCCACGCTGCCGGCCTACCTCAACGCCCTGACGGGCCGCGGTGTGCACGTGGTGACGGTGAACGATTACCTGGCCCGCCGCGACGCCGAGTGGATGGGTCAGATCCATCGCTTCCTGGGCCTGAGCGTGGGCCTGATCCAGCAGGACATGGACCCGGCCAGCCGGCGGATCAACTACGGCTGCGACATCACCTACGCCACCAACTCGGAGCTGGGGTTCGACTACCTGCGCGACAACATGGCGACCGACATCGCCGAAGTGGTGCAGCGCGACTTCCACTACTGCGTGATCGATGAAGTCGACTCGATCCTGATCGACGAAGCCCGAACGCCGCTGATCATCTCCGGCCAGGTGGAGCGGCCCCAGGAGAAGTATCAGCGCGCGGCCGAGGTGGCGGCCGCGCTGGTGCGCGCCGCCGAGCTTGGGAAGGACGGCATCGATCCCGAGGGCGACTATGAGGTGGATGAGAAGCAGCGCAGCTGCACGCTCACCGACGAGGGCTACGCCAAGGCCGAACAGATGCTGGGGGTGAACGACCTGTTCGATCCGGCCGATCCCTGGGCCCACTACATCAACAACGCCCTCAAGGCGAAGGAGCTGTTCATCAAGGATGTGAACTACATCGTGCGCGGCAGCGATGCGGTGATCGTCGACGAGTTCACCGGCCGGGTGATGCCGGGGCGCCGCTGGAGCGATGGCCAGCACCAGGCGATCGAGGCCAAGGAGGGCCTGCCGATTCAGCCCGAAACCCAGACACTCGCTTCGATCACTTACCAGAACTTCTTCCTGCTCTACCCGCGCCTGGCCGGCATGACCGGCACCGCCAAGACCGAAGAAGTGGAGTTCGAGAAGACCTACAAGCTGGAGGTCACCATCGTGCCCACCAACCGCACCCGGGCCCGCCAGGACTGGACCGATCAGGTGTACAAAACGGAGCCTGCCAAATGGCGGGCGGTGGCCGCCGAGACGGCCCAGATCCATGGCCAGGCAAGGCCGGTGCTGGTGGGCACCACCAGCGTGGAGAAATCGGAGTTGCTCTCCGCCCTGCTGGCCGAGCAACAGATTCCCCACAACCTGCTCAACGCCAAGCCCGAGAACGTGGAGCGGGAGGCTGAGATCGTGGCCCAGGCCGGGCGGGCCGGTGCCGTGACCATCGCCACCAACATGGCCGGCCGCGGAACAGACATTATCCTGGGCGGCAACAGCGATTACATGGCCCGTCTCAAGCTGCGGGAGGTGCTGCTGCCGCGGTTGGTGCGCCCCGAGGAGGGCCATCGGCCGCCGGTGCCCCTGCAGCGCCCAGCCCAGGCCAGTGGCTTCGGCGCCGCCGCCGGCAGCGCTGCCACCGCGCCTTCCGAGGCCCGGGCCATCGGTGCCCTCTACCCCTGTGCCCTCAGCGACAGCACCGATCAGCAGCTGGCCCAGCTGGCCCAGGGGCTGGTGAAGGCCTGGGGCGACCGCCAGCTGAGCGTGCTGGAGCTCGAGGACCACATCGCCCAGGCGGCCGAGAAGGCCCCCACCGACGATCCCCAGATCCAGCAGCTGCGCGAGGCGATCGCCGGCGTGAAGGCGGAATACGAACAGGTCACCAAGCTGGAGGAACAGCAGGTGCGCGAGGCTGGCGGCCTGCACGTGATCGGCACCGAGCGCCACGAATCGCGCCGGGTGGACAACCAGCTGCGCGGCCGTGCCGGCCGCCAGGGTGACCCCGGCTCCACCCGCTTCTTCCTCTCGCTCGAGGACAACCTGCTGCGCATCTTCGGCGGTGACCGGGTGGCTGGCCTGATGAACGCCTTCCGGGTGGAGGAGGACATGCCGATCGAATCGGGCATGCTCACCCGCTCCCTGGAGGGCGCCCAGAAGAAGGTGGAGACGTATTACTACGACATCCGCAAGCAGGTGTTCGAGTACGACGAGGTCATGAACAACCAGCGCAAGGCCGTGTATGCCGAACGGCGGCGGGTGCTGGAGGGCCGGGAGCTCAAGCAGCAGGTGATCGGCTATGGCGAGCGCACGATCGACGACATCGTGGAGGCCTACGTGAATCCCGACCTGCCTCCGGAGGAGTGGGATCTCGACCGACTGGTGGCCAAGACCAAGGAGTTCATCTACCTCCTGGAGGATCTGCAGCCCGACCAGGTGCGCGGCCTCTCGATGGAGGAGCTGAAGGCGTTCCTGCAGGAGCAGATGCGCAACGCCTATGACATCAAGGAGGGCCAGATCGATGCCCAGAACCCCGGGCTGATGCGCCAGGCAGAGCGCTTCTTCATCCTCCAGCAGATCGATACCCTCTGGCGCGAGCACCTGCAGGCGATGGATGCCCTGCGCGAATCGGTGGGTCTGCGCGGTTACGGCCAGAAAGATCCGTTGATCGAATACAAGAACGAGGGCTACGACATGTTCCTGGAGATGATGACCCAGATGCGCCGCAATGTGATCTATTCGATGTTCATGTTCCAGCCGGCGCCCGCCCCCCAGGGGGCCACGGCCTGAGTTCAGCTGGTGGACCCGGGGCTGTCGCCCAGAAATTCCAGGATTTCCCGGTCCATCAGGCTCTGGGCCTGGCCGCGGCAGGGTTCCTGCAGGGGGCTGCCGGCCGCCAGGGCCTGCAGGCAGGCCTGGGTGCGGGCCAGTTCGCCCTCCAGGGCATCGATCCGCTCCATCAGGTTGCGGATCACCCGCGCTTCGGTGTCCGGCAGGGCTGAGTGGGCCAGGGGGTCCACCCGCACGCCGCTCTGATGCACCACCCGCCCGGGGATGCCCACCACCGTGCAGTTGGGCTCCACGTCGCGCAGCACCACCGAACCCGCGCCGATGCGCGTGTTGGCGCCCACGGTGATTGCGCCGAGCACCTTGGCCCCGGCCCCCACCACCACGTTCTCGGCCAGGGAGGGATGGCGCTTGCCGTGGGCCTTGCCCGTGCCGCCCAGGGTCACCCCCTGGTAGAGCAGGCAGTGGTCGCCCACCACGGCCGTCTCGCCGATCACCACCCCCATGCCGTGGTCGATGAACACGCCATGGCCGATCTGGGCTCCCGGGTGGATCTCGATGCCGGTGAGCAGCCGGCTGAGCTGGCTGAGCAGCCGCGGCAGGATCGGCAGGCGCAGCTGCCAGAGGCGATGGCTGATGCGATGGATCACCAGGGCATGGAGCCCCGGGTAGCAGAGCAGGATCTCCAGCGGTCCGCGAGCCGCCGGATCCCGTTCCTGGATGATCGCCAGGTCGGACTGGATGGCCTTGAGCATGCAGGCATCCTGCCGGAGCCGGGCGAGGTTTGACCGAGGGGCCCCCCGTCGGGCATGATCTCAGGGTCGGACGGCGGAGGTCGCCGACATGGGTGCGACGTTGTTCCAGCCCAGTTGCGGATGTAGCTCAGTGGTAGAGCATCTCCTTGCCAAGGAGAGGGTCGAGAGTTCGAATCTCTTCATCCGCTTGAATCTCACGCCTGACTTCATCAACCTGTCCTGAATTCAGGGAGCTGGACTCAATTCAGGCCACCTGCAGGCCGATCTCCTTGCGCAGCTGGTCGATCGTGGCTGTTCCCAGGTAGCTCTGGGCGCAATGCACCACCGGCAGGCGCATCAGCTGCGACCTGTTCTGGCGCAGGCTCTGTTCCACCAGCGGCAGGCTGGGCCGGTCGCAGAGCACATGGCTGGCGGCCCGCAGCAGGGCCAGCAGCCGGCTTCCGGTGTCCGGATTGGCGGTCATCACCAGTAACTCGTTGCCGCGCAGGCTGTGCAGGATCACCTCAGCAGCCCGCAGGATGCCCGGGCTGATGCTCACCAGGCCCACACAGCTGCCGGCGCGCAGCTCCTTGAGCAGATCGAGCTCATGGCGGAAATCGTTGAGGTCCACCGGCACGGCCCGGACGCCATGGCGCTTGGCGATCTCCTCCACCGGCTGCAGGAAATAGCGGCTGGTCACCACCGTGCCGTTGTTGGAGCGCTCCAGCAGGGTCTCCAGCTCCTCCATCGGCACCACCTCCACCGGCACCTCCAGCGTGGGCTTGAGTTCCTCGGCGATCAGCAGGGAGGCGCCGATGTCCTCGCGGGGGGTGCTCACCAGCACCCGGGCGCCACAGCGCAGGCGCCAGTCGATTTCCCGGGTGAGCAGATCCCGGGCCTGCTGCAGACTGCAACCGGCATGCAGCAGGCCGTCGATGCTCTGGCGCACGTCCCGATCGATGTCGGGCAGGGTGCGGCTGCGGCTGCCGAGGGCGGGCTTCACATCTCTCGGCTTCTGGCGGTCGCGCACATAGATCCCCGAGCCGGCCATGGCCTCCACCACACCATCCGTCTCCAGCTGGCGGTACACCTTGCTGATCGTGTTGCGGTGCAGGCCCGTCTGCATGGCGAGCTGGCGGGTGCTCGGCAGGCGGTGGCCGGGCGGGTAGTGACGGGCGGCGATCGCGAAACAGATCTGGTTGTACAGCTGGGTCGAGGCCGGGATGTCGCTTTCCTGTTGGATATGAAATCGCACGCCGGAGTGGGCCAGATGGTCGCCTGGCCACCATACGGAGCATCCGCGGTGGGGACAATCCCCCCGTTGGCATAAGACCGTGTGCCGGTTGGCAGGTGACCACAATGGCTGCTGGTGCGCGGGAGCGCTGATGGAGGAACGCACGTCGGCTGCGGGTGGGTCCGGCTGGCAGCTGCTCGCTGGCCCCGAGGACCTGCCCCTGCGCTGCTGGTGGTCGTTGCCGGTCGGCCGGGCTCCCCGGGCGGCGGTGCTGGTGCTGCCCGAGGTGTTCGGCCTCAATGGCTGGGTGCGCAGCGTGGCCGACCGCCTGGCCGCTGCTGGCTACGCCGCCCTCGCCATGCCGCTGTTTGCGCGCACCGCCCCTGATCTGGAGCTGGACTACGACGCCGCAGGGCTGGAGGAGGGTCGGCGCCACCGTGACGCAGTGACGGCCGGCCAGGTGCTGGCCGACCTGGACTGCGCCATCCAGTGGCTGCAACGCCAGCCGGGTCTGGAGGGTCGGCCGATGGGTTGCGTGGGCTTCTGTTTCGGCGGCCACCTGGCGATGCTGGCGGCCACCCTGCCCCAGGTGGCGGCCACCTGCGATTTCTATGGGGCCAGGGTCTCCACCTTCCGCCCCGGGGGTGGTGACCCCACCCTTGCCCTGTTGCCTGCGGTGCGTGGGGAGCTGCTCTGCCTGGCGGGGGCGAATGACGCGCTGATGCCCGCCGCCGAGCTGGCGGCCATCGACAGGGCCCTGGCCGCCGCCCGGACCGCTGAGCCGGGTCGCCGCCTCCACCAGCTCGTGCTGCCGGAGGCGGGCCATGGCTTCATGTGCGAAGCCCGCAGCGACTTTCAGCCCGAGGCGGCACGCCAGGGCTGGGCGGCGATGCTGGAGTTGTTCGGCAGGGCGCTCTGAGTTCGGCTCCCAGGGCCCCTGCGTGCTTCAGGCTTCGGCGCCGCTGGGCTGGGATGGGCTGGAGACAGGGGCGGCGGCTTCGGTTTTGCTGCGGCCGGCGGCGGGTTTGGAGGCTGGGCCCTTGGTGGCTACGGCCGCTTTGCGCGGGCTGAGGAACATGATCATGTTGCGTCCTTCCCGCTTGGGCGGTTGCTGGATCTCGGCGGCTTCCTCCAGATCCTTGGCCATGCGCATCAGCAGCACTTCAGCCAGGGCGGTGTGCTGAATCTCGCGGCCGCGGAAGATCACCGTGCACTTCACCTTGTCGCCGGACTTGAGAAAGCGAGAGGCCTGGCCAATGCGCACGTCGTAATCGTGCTGGTCAATCTTGTAGCGCATCTTCACCTCTTTAACTTCGGTTTGATGCGACTTCTTCTTGGCTTCTTTGGCCTTCTTTTCCTGTTCAAACTTGTATTTGCCATAGTCCATGATCCGGCACACCGGCGGATCCGCCTTCTCGCTCACCAACACCAGATCGAGTTCCCTGTCCTTGGCCACTTCCAGGGCGGCTTCTCTGGTGATCACGCCGAGTTGGCTGCCGTCGGCGTCCACCACCCGCAACTGGGGGTAGGCGATGCGCTCGTTGATGTTGGGCAGCTCCCGAACGGGAGCACGGCGGTCAAAACGGGGACGTGGAGGCATTCAGTAGGGACTGTTCTGGGGGATAGGGGACAGATGGCGCCAAGCTGGCTCGGCAGAGGCCTCCACAGCTCGGTACAGCTGAGGCTGGCCTGGGAGGTGGCTGGCCTGGGAACGACCAGCCGAAACCTGATGATCACCCTTCACCCTAGGACGCGCCCGACCTCCTGCAAGGCCTGCTGCAGCTGTTCGTCGATCTGCTGACCCGGCAGCCAGTGGGGCTGGTGTTGTCTGCGGAACCAGGTGCGCTGTCGTTTGGCGAACTGGCGGGTGCGCTGGCAGGTGAGCTGGATGGCGGCGGATTGGCTGATCTCTCCCGCCAGCAGCCGCAGCGCCTCCCCATAGCCGATGGTCTGCAGCAGCGGCAGATCCGCGCCATAGCGCTCCACCAGCTGCTGGGTTTCGCTCACCAGCCCATCGGCGTAGAGGCGCTCGGTGCGCTGGGCGATGCGCTGCCTCAGGTTGGGTGGATCCAGGCCCAGCTCGAGCACCCGCCACGGGGGCGGTGCGGCGCTCTGCTGGCTGGAGCAGGGCCGGCCGGTGGCATAGATCACCTCCAGGGCGCGTTGGGTGCGCACCGGGTCGGCGGCGGCGATGCGGCTGGCGGCCAGGGGGTCCGCCTGCTGCAGCATCCGATGGCAGAGGGGTTGGCCAAGGGCCGTGAGTTGCTGGCGCAGCTGGGACTGGGGGGCGACCGCCGGTGGCTGCAGTCCGCGGCAGATGGCCTGCAGATACAGGCCGCTGCCGCCGGCGAGCAAGGCCAGGCCTGCCCCCTGGCGGGGGCGCTCCAGCTCCCGCTCGATCAGGGGTTCGGCGATCTGCCGGAACTCCTGCAGGTTGAGCGGCCGGTCGGGGTCGCGCAGGTCGAGCAGCTCGTGGTGGGCCGCCGCCTGCTGCCGGGGGGTGGGCTTGGCCGTGCCCACATCCATGCCCCGGTAGAGCTGGCGGGAGTCCACATTCAGCACCGCCAGGTCGAGGGCCTGGGCGAGGGCGATGGCCAGCTCGGTCTTGCCGCTGGCCGTGGGGCCCAGCAGCACGATCACCAGGGGTTGCCGGCTTGGGGAATCGGAGGCCATGGCCCCACCTTGCCAGTCCCCTGCGCGAGCCTTGCGGCAGTGGTAGATTGCCCCTTGGAGCTGGGTTTTCAGCCCCTGTTCCTCCCCTGCCAAACCCTGGTCCGGGGGGTAAGACCATGCCCTGGATTGTGCTCCGCGATCACGGGGGGTCGGCCTGGTAGCCGGCCAGACCACCCTGTTCCGAGCTGGGGCCAATCTCCAGGCAATTCTTTCCCGCATGAGCGAAGCCACCAAAGTTCAGGCCGCCTACGGAGCCGAACAGATCCAGGTTCTCGAAGGCCTGGAGCCGGTGCGCAAGCGGCCCGGGATGTACATCGGCTCCACGGGGCCGCGAGGCCTGCACCACCTGGTTTATGAGGTGGTGGACAACTCGGTGGACGAGGCCCTGGCCGGCCACTGCGACGCTATCGAAGTCGTGCTCAACGACGACGGCAGTTGCTCGGTGACCGACAACGGCCGCGGTATTCCCACCGACATCCACCCGCGCACCGGCAAGAGCGCCCTGGAGACGGTGCTCACCGTGTTGCACGCCGGCGGCAAGTTCGGCTCCGGTGGTTACAAGGTGTCGGGTGGCCTGCACGGCGTGGGCGTGTCTGTGGTGAACGCCCTCTCCGAATGGGTGGAAGTCACCGTGCACCGCCAGGGCCAGGTGCACACCCAGCGCTTCGAGCGCGGTGCGCCGATCGGCTCCCTGGCCTCAAAGCCCGTCGACGACCCTGCCCGCACCGGCACTTCGGTGTGCTTCAAGCCGGATATCGAGATCTTCAGCACCGGCATCGTCTTCGACTACGCCACCCTGGCCTCGCGACTGCGCGAGCTGGCCTACCTCAATGGCGGCGTCAAGATTGTGTTCCGCGATGCGCGTGCCAGCGCTCGCAATGAGGATGGAGAAGCCCACGAGGAGATCTATTTCTACGAAGGTGGCATCAAGGAATACGTCGCCTACATGAATGCCGAGAAGGATCCGCTCCATCCCGACATCATCTATGTGAATTCCGAGCGCGATGGCGTGCAGGTGGAGGCAGCCCTGCAGTGGTGCGTGGATGCCTACTCCGACAGCATCCTCGGCTTTGCCAACAACATCCGCACGGTGGATGGCGGCACCCATATCGAGGGCCTGAAAACGGTGCTTACCCGCACCCTCAACGCCTTCGCCAAGAAGCGCGGCAAGCGCAAGGAGGCCGATGCCAATCTGGCCGGCGAGAACATCCGCGAGGGCCTCACCGCCGTGCTGTCGGTGAAGGTGCCTGAGCCGGAATTCGAGGGACAGACCAAGACCAAGCTGGGCAACACCGAGGTGCGCGGCATCGTCGATTCGCTGGTGGGCGAGGCCCTGGGTGAATTCCTGGAATTCAACCCCTCGGTGATCGACCTTATCCTTGAGAAGGCCATCCAGGCCTTCAATGCCGCCGAGGCAGCCCGTCGCGCCCGCGAGCTGGTGCGCCGCAAGAGCGTGCTGGAGAGTTCCACCCTGCCGGGCAAGCTCGCCGACTGCTCCTCCCGAGACCCCTCTGAATCCGAGATCTACATCGTGGAGGGGGATTCCGCCGGCGGCTCCGCCAAGCAGGGCCGCGACCGCCGCTTCCAGGCGATCCTGCCGCTGCGGGGCAAGATCCTCAATATCGAGAAAACAGACGATGCCAAGATCTACAAGAACACGGAGATTCAGGCGCTGATTACTGCCCTGGGCCTGGGCATCAAGGGCGAAGACTTTAATGAGAAGAATCTGCGCTACCACCGGATCGTGATCATGACCGATGCCGACGTGGATGGCGCCCACATCCGCACCCTGATTCTCACCTTCTTCTTCCGCTACCAGCGGGCCCTGGTGGAAGGGGGCTTCATCTACATCGCCTGCCCACCGCTTTACAAGGTGGAGCGCGGCAAGAATCACACCTATTGCTACAACGAAAGCGACCTGAAAAAAACGATCGAATCCTTCGGTGAGAAGGCCAATTACACGATCCAGCGCTTTAAGGGCCTCGGTGAAATGATGCCCCAGCAGCTCTGGGAAACCACCATGGATCCCACCACCCGCATGATGAAGCGGGTGGAGATTGAGGACGCCCTAGAGGCGGATCGCATCTTCACGATCCTGATGGGTGACAAGGTGGCTCCCCGCCGTGAGTTCATCGAAACCCACAGCGCCGAGCTGGATCTGGCCCAGCTCGACATCTGATGCGGCCAGCTGCCACTTCCTGGCCGCTGTGGCGTTGGGCGGCCCTGCTGGGTTTTGCCCTGGTGGCTCCGGCTGGCCTGCCGGCCGGTGGGGCTGAGCGCCGCCAGCCGGAGGTGCGCCGCCGCCAGAGTCAGGCCGAGCCTCTGCTGTCGCCGGCCCGCCAGGTGCTGCGCTGCGCTCCTCGCCACCAGGCGCCGGTGATCAGCTGCGCGGAGGTGGGTGAACCGCTGCGGGTGTTGCGGCGCTGGAGTGAACCGGGCGGTGAACGCTGGCTGCACGTGGAGCTGGCCGGCCCCACCGGTGGACGGCGGGGCTGGCTACCGGGTTAGGCCTTCGCTCAGGCTCAGGCGGCCAGAGCAGCCTCGATGGCGCTGGTGAGTTCGGCGCTCTCCGGTTCCACCCCGCTCTTGAAGCGGGCCAGCACCGTGCCCTCCTTGCCCACCAGGAACTTCTCGAAGTTCCAGGCCACCGGTCCGGCTGGCTCGGTCTGGGCGAGGGTGGTGTAGGGCTCCTCGGCCATGCTCACCTTGTCGAGCAGGGGGAAGCTGGCGCCGTAGGTGCTGGAGCAGAACTGCTGAATCTCCGGCAGGCTGCCCGGCTCCTGGGCGCCGAAGTCGTTGCAGGGGAAGCCGAGCACAGTGAAGCCCTGGGCGCCGTAGCGCTCCTGCAGGGCCTGCAGCCCGGCGTACTGGCGGGTGAAGCCGCAGCGGCTGGCCACGTTTACCACCAGCAGCACCTGGCCGCTCCAGTCGCCCAGGCTCTTCGGGCTGCCTTCAGCGTCCCGCACCGTCAGATCACGCACAGTTACAGCCATAGCCGTTTGAAAAGCAAAGCGGCCGGACCCTAGCGGCCCTGTCAGGCACCTGGCCCATACACTTGACCCCAGGCGGACCGCGGCGATGGGCGAGGTGGGAGGCGTCCTGGTTCCCGATGTGGTGACCCAACAGCTGGAAGTGCTGCTGGAGGCGGGCAACTACGACGGAGCGAAGCTGCTGCTGCGTCCGGTGCAGGAGGTGGACGCAGCGGAGGCGATCGGCAACCTGCCGCGGACGCTGCAGGCGCTGGCGTTCCGGCTGCTGCCGAAGGACGAGGCGATCGCGGTG